>Ga0209709_10000240_pt1 | contig 53110 bp, 50 predicted proteins | sample ArcticOcean_MG_C_2_FD_187435 | JGI IMG/M metagenome (GOLD analysis project Ga0209709, IMG submission 187435) | Marine microbial communities from western Arctic Ocean - ArcticOcean_MG_CB4_136 (SPAdes) (version 2) | ecosystem: Environmental > Aquatic > Marine > Oceanic | place: Arctic Ocean... | reverse complement strand
TTCTAACAATTTTTTTCTTCTATTTACTGCTCTTAACAATCCAACCGAAGAGTGTTTATCTTTTTTGAATTGCTTAATATGTGCTGAAAGAGTTTCAATTTTTCCTGTTAATAATGCAATTTGTACTTCTGAAGACCCAGTGTCTTTTTCGTGCATTTTTAATTCTTCTGCTTTTTTCGTCATACTGTTTATTTTCCTATTTGTTTGTTTGTTTTATTAAATTTTCTATTTTTTCTGCATATTCAAAAGAGTCATCTTTAGCAAAAAGTATCTTTGGTATATATTTCATAAATACTTTTTTAGATAAAACTTTCCTAATTAAAAAGGAATATTCTCTTAATTTTTTAATAACTTTTTCAGTATCTTTTCCCCCTAGAGGCAATACATACGCTTTTGCAATTTTAAGATCTTGACTCATTTTTACTTCTGTAACTGTAACAGTGTTAGTTTCTAAATTTGGCACCTTAGCTTCATTTCTTGCAAAAATCATACCTAAAGATTGCTTAATCATCTCTCCAACACGTAATTGTCTTTGTGATACTGGTTTTCCTGTTTTATCAACCATTACACCGTTCTCTCAGTAGAAGTTGTACTATAAGCCTCTATTGTATCGTTTTTTTGAAAATCAACAAAATCTTTAAGTGTTATTCCACATTCTTGCCCATTACTAACCTGTTTAGCCTGATCTTTTTCTCTAAAAATTGTACTAATCTTACCTGTATAGATAATTGCTCCATCTCTAATTAGTCTTGCATTAGCACCACTAGCTATTTCTCCATCAGTTACTTTAGAGCCTGCAACTTTTCCTGTTCCTGTAACTTTAAAGATTTCTAAAATTGTAGCTGTTCCATTAATTGTTTCCTGAACATCTGGAGCAAGAAGCCCCGACATTCTCAATTTAATATAATCTAAAACTTCATAAATAATATTATATGAGTAAATTTTAATATTCTCATTCTCTGCTAATTTTTTAGCTTCTTTACTCGGTTTAACATTAAATGCAATTAGAGTAGCATTAGATGCTTTTGCTAAAGTCACATCAGTTTCTGTTACCATTCCAATGTCTGATAGAATTATTTTAGGTTTAACTTCATCGTGTGTAATTTGATTGATAGCACTTTTAATTGCTTCAGCAGATCCATGTACATCAGATTTTATAATAATATTTAATTCTTCAACAGATTTATCTGCAAAAGCAGAATCTTGTGTTGCAAGTGTTAAAGGACTTCCTCCTGTTTTGGTCTCATCAGCTCTATTTTCACTTAACGTTTTCGCTTCTTTTTCAGAATCTACTACAATAAAATCATCTCCTGATTTAGCTGCTCCATTAATTCCTAAAATTTCAACAGGGGTTGATGGAGGTGCTTCATCAATAGTTTTTCCTTTATCATTAATTAAAGCTCTTACTTTTCCCCATTTTAATCCACTAACAAAAAAATCACCTCTTTTAATTGTTCCTGAAGTTACAACAACAGTTGCAACAGCTCCTCTACCCACATCAATTTTTGATTCTAAAACAATCCCTGTTGCTTTGGATTCAAAATCAGTTTTTAGGTCTAAAATTTCAGCTTGTAGTACAACTGCCTCTACTAATTTATCTAAATTCTTTTTTATTTTTGCAGAGATCTCAACCATCAAAGTATCTCCGGATAAATCTTCTGCTATAAGCTCATATTCTAAAAGTTGATTTTTAATTTTTTGTGGATCTGCCTCTGGTAAATCACATTTATTTATTGCAACAACTATTGGAACATTTGCAGCTTTTGCATGTTTTATAGATTCTATTGTTTGGGGTTTAACACCATCATCTGCCGCAACGACTAATACTACAACATCTGTTAGTTTTGAACCTCTAGCTCTCATCTCAGTAAATGCTGCATGACCTGGTGTGTCTATAAAGGTTATTTTATTTGACTCATGCTCTATTTGGTAAGCTCCGATATGTTGAGTTATTCCACCAAACTCTCCTAATACAACATTAGCACTTCTCAAAACATCTAGCACTGAGGTTTTACCATGATCCACATGTCCCATTACTGTTACTATAGGAGGTCTGTTTTTTAGATTTTCAGATCTGGATTCTTTAATTTTTTGAATAATTTCTTCAGCTTTTGTTTCTCTTATAGGATTGTGACCAAATTCTTTTACCAAATACTCAGCAGTATCTGCTGCTAGTGTTTGATTAATAGTAACCGTTACACCCATGCCAAATAAATGCTTTATAACATTATTAGATTGCTCAGCCATTCTGTTAGATAGCTCTCTAACTGTAATTGCCTCAGGAATATTAACATCTCTCTTTATTGGTTTTAAACTTTCTTGAATTTCTTCTTTGGTAAGCTCTCTATTTTCTTTTAACTTTGCTCTCTTAAGTGAGGCCATACTTCTTGATCTTGCTTCGATCTCATCACTTAAAGCTCTTGAAACTGTTAATTTTAATTCTCTTTTTTTTGTGTCAGGTTTACCTGATTCACCCTTAAGTCTTTTAGTTGCTCTTTGTTCTGCTAGTTTACGTTTTTCATAGTCATTTGTAATTGACGAAGATGGTTTGGGTGCCGAAGTAGTTCTCGGAGCAAAGCTTCCAGCAGGGCTTATTACTGGTTTAGGTCTTGTACCAGCAGGTCTACTAAAGTTTCCTCTAGGAGCAAATTTGCTCGGTTTTTTTTCTATTACAACTGAGTTTTTACTTTGAGTTTTTGCTAACTCTATATTATCTATCGATTTTTTGGCTATGCCAGAAAGTGTTAATTTTGTTTTTTTGTTTTCCATATTTCATTACTCAGTCTTTATAAATTATATTTCTTGCAGACATAATTAGCTCATCTGCCTCAGTTTTTGATAAGGCAAAATCCTCCAAGTATCCTTGAATTTTAACTCTTTCACCTTTTATAACATCATAACCACCTGTTAGTTCATCAGATGCAAGATCTGCAAAATCTTCTAGTTTTAAAATTTTTTGCTCTCCTAAGGTAACCAACATGCCTGGTGTTAGCCCTTTATGGTTTATTAGATCATCTTGTAGCCCCAAATCTTTAATTCTTTTTGTGATATCTTCTTGGTCTTTTTGGTAAAACTCTTTTGCTCTCTCTATTAAAGCTTTGGCTGTATCTTCTTCTATTCCTTCAATTTTCATTAAGCTTTCGGGAGTTGTGTCCTTGATATCTGAAATTGAAGAAAAACCTTCGGCTACAAGTAGTTGACCTAACGTTTCATCCAATTCTAAATTTTTAACAAAATTTTCCGTTTTTTCTTTAAATTCAGATTGTCTTCGTTCAGAATCTTCTTGGTCGGTCATTATATTAATTTCATAATTTAATAACTTTGTAGCCAATCTAACATTTTGACCCCTTCGACCAATAGCTTTGCTTAAATTTTCTTCAGTCAAAATTACATCTAATTTTTTTGCAACACTATCAACATTTACTCTTTGAACTTCTGCTGGTGATAATGCATTTGAAACCACTATAGCTGGATCTTCGGACCAGTTAACAATGTCAATTTTTTCTCCTTGAAGTTCATTAACAACAGCTTGAACTCTTGACCCCCTCATTCCAACACAAGCTCCCACTGGATCTAATGATGTATCGACTGCTTTAACACAAATTTTTGCTCTACTCCCAGGATCTCTAGCTGATGATTTAATTTCAATTAATCCATCATAAATTTCTGGAACTTCTTGAACAAACAATTTTTCCATAAATTTAGTGTGTGCTCTTGATAAAAATATTTGTTGCCCTCTTGCCTCTCTTCTTACATCATAACAATAGGCTTTGATTCTGTCTCCTGCTTTAATATTTTCTCTTGGAATTATTTCATTTTTTTGGATAATTGCTTCTGTTCTACCTAAATCAACTATTATATTTCCAAATTCTAGACGTTTAACAATACCACTTAAAATCGAATCTTTTTTATCTATAAAATCATTATATTGTCTTTCACGCTCCGCTTCTCTTACATTAAAAGTAATAACCTGTTTTGCTGTTTGTGCTGCAATTCTACCAAAATCAAAAGATGGTAAGGGCTGTAAAATTTCATCACCAATTTTTTTATCTTTATTTTCTTCATTTAAGATAATCGCATCTTGAAGATTTATTTCTGTGTTTGTATTTTCTGGGTTTTCAGCAATAATCAATTTTCTAAAAATTCCAATATCTCCACTTTCTCTATCAATTAAAACTTTAATTTCATTGTCCTGACCAAATTTAGATTTGGCCGCTTTCGCAATTCCAGATTCCATAGAGTCAATTATTAATTCTTTATCTATAGATTTTTCTAAAGCTACCGCTTCAGCTATTCTTAGTAGTTCTAGTTTATCAGATCTTCTATTTAACATTTATATTTGCTCCAAAAAAAAATGGGCTCAAGCCCATTCTGTAATTTCAATAATGTAAAGGCAATATATAAAGATTTTTTTTTAATACAATAGTAACTATTTAGAAAAAACACTCATTTTATCTGTTTTTTCCCAAGAAAATGAGCCATCAGCCTCTGGAGCTCTTCCAAAGTGTCCGTAAGCTGCTGTTTTTTCATAAATTGGTTTATTTAACCCTAACATTTCTCTTATTCCTCTTGGGCTTAAATCAAAGTTTTGTGAAATTTTTTCTGATACAAATTTATTTTTTTCTAAATCGTTATCAAACAAATCCACATAAATAGATAAAGGTTTTGAAACTCCAATAGCATAAGCTAATTGAATTAAACACTTGTCAGCAATATTTGAGCCAACAACATTTTTTGCAATATATCTTGCTGCATAAGCAGCCGATCTATCAACTTTAGTTGGATCTTTTCCTGAAAAAGCTCCTCCACCATGAGGCGCTGCACCACCATAAGTGTCAACAATAATTTTTCTTCCTGTCAAACCGCAGTCTCCGTCTGGTCCACCTATTACAAAATTTCCTGTTGGATTTACATAAAATTCTTTTTCATCAAATCCTTTTAGAAATTTTTCAGGAATTGATTTCAGCATATAAGGAGTTAATAATTCTCTTACTTTGGCTTGATCTACATCAGCAGAGTGTTGGGAGGATATAACAACTGATTTAACTTTAGTTGGTTTTCCATCTACATATTCGAATGTAACTTGGCTTTTTGAGTCTGGTTCTATATTTTTTAATTTTCCAGATTTTCTATCTTCCGCCATAAGTCTTAAAATTTTATGAGAATAATGAATTGGCGCTGGCATTAACTCTTCTGTTTCATTGCAAGCGTATCCAAACATTATTCCTTGGTCGCCAGCTCCTTCATCTTTACTACCTGCAGAATCTACTCCCATTGCAATATCTGTAGATTGTGAATGAAGGTGGCTTTCAATTTTTGTGGCTTCTTTCCATGTAAAACCATCTTGGTCATACCCAATATCTTTAATACAGTCTCTAACTTTTTGAATAAGATCTTCTTCCTTAATTTTGGGGCCTCTTACTTCACCAGCAAGAACAACTTTATTTGTGGTGGTTAGTGTTTCACATGCTACTCTTGAAAAAGGATCTCCAGAAAGGTAGCTATCAACTACCATGTCTGAGATACGATCTGATACTTTGTCTGGGTGGCCCTCAGATACAGATTCACTTGTAAATAAAAAATTTTTTAAACTACTCATTTGTTAGTTTAATAAATGAAAAAGTTAAAAAAATATATAATAAAATAAGTATTAAAAAAATTTTATTTCCATATAACATAAAAGGTGTTGATTTAACTGACTTGCTCTCTGATAATTCAACAAAACCTGTTGAACCAAATTCTACTTTTTGTTCTATAATACCCATTGGATTTATAATAGCTGAAATACCATTATTGGCAGATCTAATTGTATACTTACCACTCTCTATAGATCTAAAAATACTATGTGAAAAATGTTGCTTGGGGCCTATAGAATTTCCAAACCAGCCATCCTCTGAAATATTAATTATATAATCAAAATTTTTATCTTTATATAGTTTTCCGGAGTAAATTATCTCATAGCAGATTAAAGGAAGTAAGTTTAAATCAATTTTATTAATCTTTATATTGAGGAGTTTTCTAGCATTACCCTCAGAAAATGACTGGTGCTCATTTGTGATAGTTTTAAGACCGATTAAACTTAAAATATTTTCAAAGGGAGTGAATTCTCCAAAAGGCACTAAATTAACTTTGTTATAATTTTGTATTAATTCTAACTTATTATTAAATACAGCCATTGAATTAAAAAATAAATTTTCATTATTTTTTTTTTCTACACTATTAAGACCCATTATAATTAGATCATCATCATCAAAATTATTGATAAATAAGTTTTTATATAGACTCATATCTTTTATGTGACTGTCAGGAATGATTCCTTCTGGCCATATAAAAATTGTGGGTTCTTTTTTTTCAGAAATACTAAGATTTATAAGCTCGTTAATTATTATTAGTTCATCTTGTTCTGTATAAAATCTATCTAGACTGATATTGGGAGATATAGCCATTATTGTATAAGGTTTTTTAATACTTTCTAGGGAATTAAAATTGCTATTTTTTAAGCTTCCAAATGTTAAAAAACTAACAGAAACTAAAATAAATAAAGAACACACTATAATTTCTTTCTTGGATTTTCTCAAAATAAATACAGCGGGAATGGTAAATAAAGAGATACAAAATAAATTAAAAGAATAAGTTCCAATAACAGAAAGTATTTGTATAAAATTAATACTATCTGCAAAACTAAATGCGATTAAATTCCAAGGAAAACCAGTAAATATAGATCCCCTTAGAAATTCAGTTACACTAAATAGAATTGAAAAAATAAGAAATGCGCTAATAACATTTTTTGAATAAAAAATTGAGAATAAGAAGGTCATTAAACCGTAAAATATAGCTAAAAGGGTCGGTAATAAAATTATAGCTAGTGGGATCAATAACTTAAAACTTTTATCAAAAGTTAATGAGATTACTACCCAATATAAACTAAATAAAAAATATCCAAACCCAAAATACCATCCATACTTAAAAAAACATTTATTATTGGATAATTCTTTTTTTTTATTAAAAAGAAAAATGAAAAATAAAGAAAAGGTGATAAAATTTATTATAAAATAATTATACGGCGGTAAGCTATAAGAGCTTATTGCTCCTAAAAAAATAATATATAAAGAATTTAGAAAGTTTTTTTTAAACAAGTTTAGCTATCTTTATTTTGACGTTTTTGTAAATTTTTTCTTCTTCGGCAAGCATTTTTTTAAAATCTTTTAATTTAATATGGTCATATCCCAATAAATGTAAAAAACCGTGAATAAAAATTTTAATTACTTTGCTCTTAAACTCTAAATTACTTAAAGTTTTTGGTTTATTCATAAAATTATAGCTAATGATAATATCTCCAATATACCTTGATTTGTTTATATTAAACTTTTTTTCAGAAGGAAAAGATAAAACATCTGTTGATTTATTTTTATTTCTAAATTTTTTATTTAACTTTTTAATATTTTTATTATCTGAGAGTAAAATTGTTAAGCTTATTTTTTTCTTTATAAATCTATATTTTTTAGGAAAAAACTGAACCAAAGAATTAAAAAAAATATCCTCTTTTTTAATCTTTTTACTCCAAAGATTGTTTTCAGAAACTACATCTATACTAATCATTTTCTTGGTCTGAATATGCTTTTACAATCTTAGAAACTAATGGATGCCTAACCACATCAGAATGGTCAAAATCTACGACTGAGATTTCATCAAGATGTCCTAATAATTTTTTTGAACTACTTAATCCAGACATACTCTTATGAGGTAAGTCGATTTGAGATGGATCCCCATTTATAACAATTTTTGAATTTTCTCCAATACGTGTTAGAAACATTTTAATCTGTGTGTCTGTTGCATTTTGTGCCTCATCTAAAATTGCGAAAGAATTTTTTAAAGTTCTTCCACGCATAAACGCAAGTGGTGCTATTTCAATATCACCAACTTCAATCATTCTTTGAATTTTTTCAAAGTCAAAAAGATCATAAAGAGAATCGTATAAGGGTCTTAGATAAGGATCTACTTTTTCCTTCATATCTCCTGGTAAAAAACCTAATCTTTCGCCAGCTTCGACTGCTGGTCTTGATAAAATGATTCTTTCAATCTTCTTATCAAGCAACAAGGTCAAACCAACCGCAACCGCCAAAAAAGTTTTACCTGTTCCAGCAGGACCTGCTGATATAACGATATCACTTTGTCTTAAAGCTCTGACATATTCCTTTTGTTTTTCTGATCTTGGAATAACTGATTTTTTTGGAGTTTTAATTATGTCTGAAACATTATTATTTTTTACTTTTTCTTCAATCATAAATTTATCTATAGAAGAGATTATATCTTTTTTTTCTACACTACCATTATTTATAAACTGGTTAGCTAAAAATTGAATGGCATTTTTTGCAATTTCATTTTGTTCTGGTGATGATTTTATTAAAATAGAATTACCTCTAGAATATAGATTAGTATTGGTAATTTTTTCTAGTTCTTTTAGATTTCCATTAAATTCACCAACCACACCCATTAACAAGTCATTGTCTTGAAATATAACACTCAAAGAATTGTTATCAGAATAAACAAATTTTAGAATAGAATTAATTTTTTTCGAAGTTAAGTTATTCAACTTTTAGGCTACCTTCTGTTTATAGGTTTCTTTCAATTTACCAAACAAACTGTTTTGATTGCTACTGGTTATTTCAACTTGTACAATTTTTCCAATATTCTCAAGATCACCATCAAAAATTACTGATGTCATATATTCCGTTCTACCAAATAACTTAATTCTATCCTTCATTCTATTTTCAACCAAAACATTAACAATCTTGCCTTCTAAAGATTTATTTTTTTCTATTTGATTATTAAATAATTTTTTTTGAATTATTTCTAATCTTTCTTTAGATTTTTTTTTATCTACTGGATCAAGATCGGCAGCTATTGTGCCTGGTCTTGGGCTGAAAATAAATGAATATGAATTGGTAAAATTTATTTTTTCAATCAGCTCCATTGTGCTCTTAAAATCATGATCATTTTCTTCTGGATATCCAATAATAAAATCACTTGAAAACTCTACATTTGGGTTAATCTTTTTTAACTTTTCATAAATTATCAAATATTCTTCAATAGTATGTTTTCTATTCATTAATTTTAAAATTTTATTTGATCCACTCTGTACTGGAAGATGAACTAAAGGCATTAATTTAGTTGATTTTTTATAAACATTTATCAGGTCATCAGTCATGTCTCTAGGGTGAGATGTAGTATACCTAATTCTCTTGATCTCATTAAAACCTTCTAACTCTAATAATAAATCTGATAATTTATATTCCTTATTTTTGTCTTTATAACTGTACGCGTTAACATTTTGCCCTAAAAGAATAATTTCTTTAGCACCACTTTGAGCTATCTCATGAGCTTCGTTAATTATCTGGTCAAACGGACGGGAGTATTCAGGCCCACGCGTGTATGGAACAACACAAAAATGACAAAACTTATCACACCCTTCTTGGATTGTTAAAAATGAGGATACTTTACTATTTTTATTTTTAATTTTACTTAAATAATTAAATTTTACAATAGTATCAAACTCTGTCTCTTCTTCCTTTTTCTTATTATTGGTATGTCTTTGTATAGCATCATTAATCTTATGGTATGACTGTGGTCCAATTACTATATCAATGTAAGGTTCACGCTTCAGCATCTCTTGATTTTCTGCTTGAGCAACACACCCAGCTACAATTACAATCGGTTTTTTTTTAGTTCTAAAAATTTTTTTTACCCTTCCAATTTCGTGGTAAACTTTTTCTTTTGCTTTATCTCTTATGTGACATGTATTTAAAAGGTAGCAATTTGCATCCTCATACTTATCTGTTTTTTCAAAACCTATTTTTTTAACTGTGTCAAATATACGATTTGAATCGTATTCATTCATTTGACAACCAAAGGTTTTGATAAATATTTTTTTCAACATTAAGTTAGGGTTTCTTTTTAACCCCATATAATTCCAGCTTATGATCCACTAATCGATAACCGTATTTATCTGCAATTTTTTCTTGTAATTTTTCAATTTCATCATCAACAAATTCTATAATTTCTCCTGACTTAATGTCTATTAAATGATCATGATGACCTTCATTTAACTCCTCATATCTTGCTTTACCACCTTTAAACTCATGCTTTGCTAAAATTCCAGATTCTTCAAATAGTTTTACTGTTCTATAGACAGTTGCAATACTAATTTTTGAATCAACTTTTGAAACTCTATTATACAGTTCGTCTACGTCAGGGTGATCATTCGACTCTGACATAATTTTAGCAATAATTTTTCTTTGATCGGTAAGTTTAACTCCTTTGGCTAAACACTTTTGTTCAATACTTTCTGACATAGTTAATTTTAACTTAAATAAATAGGATTAATCAAATTCTTTTTAATTTTATATTTTTCACACAACTGCGGTAAATCTATATATTTAATAGCCTCAGATTCTTTAAAATCATCAAAACTGAAGCAATAATAGTCAATTTTTTTAGTTAAAAACAAAGCTTTGACTGTTGATAAAGAGTTTCTAATACCAGCAAAACTACCTGGTCCTCTATTAACATAAATAGCACTTATCTTATCAAAGGAAGTCTTATTATTTTTTAAAAATTCATTAATTAAAATCATTAATTTTTCAAAATTAATTTTACTATTTTCATGACTACAAGTATAAATATTTTTACTAACAATGAATGCTAAAAAAATTTTATCTCTGGCAGCATCTACTATTAAGTTATTCATTATAATATTATTATTTAATTCTAACTCTAAAGCAGAAGAGCAGAATATCAAATCTTATTCTGACGATAAAGGTATTCTTGCATTAATGTATCATAGGTTTAATGAAAATAAATATCCCTCAACCAATATTCAAATGGATGTTTTTAAACAGCAAATAACAATAATCAAAAACTTAAAATACAACTTCTATAACCCTAAAGATTTAGAAAAAAATTTTCATATTACTAAAATAGAGAAAAAAATACTTATTACTATAGACGATGCCTTTTCTTCATTTTATGAGGTTGCCTGGCCTTATTTAAAACAGGAAAAAATTCCATTTATTCTTTTTGTTTCAACTGAAACTATTGGAAAAAACGGATATATGTCTTGGGATCAAATAAAGGAATTAGAAAATGAAAACATTGCCTATATAGGCAATCATTCTCACACACATGACTATTTGGTGGATCTAAAAAAAAATGATTTTATAAATGATATTAACACTGCTAATAAAATTTTTATTAAGAACCTTGGATATAATCCTATTTTTTTTTCTTACCCATTTGGTGAATACAGTAATTTTATTAAAGAGCATATAGCTAAAAATTTCAAATTTTCTTTTGGTCAACATTCGGGTGTAATTGATATTAATAAAGATCAATATGAATTACCTAGATTTCCTATTAATGAAAAATATGGAGATTTAAAGAGATTCGAATTTTTAATTAAACTTCAACCATTACAATACAAGACTTTACATCCAAAAGAAAAATATCTAACCAATAATAATCCCCCTAAATTTTCTGTAGAATTTTTTGATAAACAAAAAAATTTAAATGATATTAATTGTTTTTCTGATGAGGGTAATCAATGGAAAAAATCTAACATTAATTTTAATAAAAATTTACTGTATATAAACTTTAGAGAAAAGTTTTTATTCCGTAGAGGTAGAATTAATTGCTCTTTAAATGATGATGGAATTTGGAGATGGTTTGGGGTTCAATTCTCTGTAAAACAAAATTAAATTAAACTTTCTAAATCAATACTTGTGGGTAATAATTTAGCATCATCAAAATCCTCTAAATTATTTTGTCTTATTATTTGTTGTAAAATTCTGACATATTCTTTTCCTGTTTCTGCATATTTATTTAAGTATTCAGAAAGAATCATACTATCAAGTTTTTTTTCCTCATCTCTTAATTCGGCCCTGGTAATTCTAAATTCTTTGTAAGTAGAGTGTGTGTTTAAATTTCTTTGATATGCTTTTACAGAGGCTTGTAATACCTTAAATTTCATCACTTTGTGGGTACTGTTGTCGTCCGCACCTGCTGGCTTTATTCCCTCTCCTGACCATGTCCATTGCCCAAATAATGCGTTACCTTCTTGGGCAAATCGTGAAGTACCCCACCCAGTTTCTTTTGCAGCTTGTGCAATAGCCATGGACACTGGGATCTCATCCATTCTAACCTTTAGTGTTGATAAATCTTTATTTTGTACACCATATTGTTTGAATTTTGCGTCTAACCAATTTTTTTCAGATATTGTATTTTTACTTTTATTCAAAATGCTAAAAAGTTTATTTCGATCTAATTTGATGTTGTTATTTTCCTTAATTATTAATGGCAAAATGATTTGAATAAATAGGTTTTTTCTTTTTTTTATATTTTCTATCTGCTTTATCTCTTCAGGTAATAACGTAAGCACAATTGGTTTTACTAATTTATTTTTTCTTACATCCTCTAAGTTATAGTCTGTCGATTTAAATAATTCTTCAATTGTTGAAGCACTCAACCTAACAGTATCAGTTGGTTGCTCATCAAATAATAAAATATCTTCAAACGAAAAATCTTTACTTAAACCATTATCTAAATTTTGACTATTTAACATTTTATTAAAATTATTTTTTGAATTATTTTCAAAATTTTTAGAGATTGACGTATTATTTTTAGCAAACTCTAAAACTATTGGAGTAACAATAAAAATTGAGATTATAAACAAACTAGATAGAAATGTTTTTGATAGAATATGGAGATTTTTACTTTCTAAATTATCTTTTTTTTTTTGTTTGAATACAATAAATCCTTTTTTCTTCAAGTATCTTTTAATTTCTAAAATTGAAATTTTATTTTTCATAATATTTTATACTGCAACTACTTCTTTTACTTCAGGTAAGTAATGGCACAAAAGATTTTGGACACCTTGTTTAAGAGTCATTGTTGAGCTTGGGCATCCAGAACAGCTTCCTTGTAATTCTACCTTAACAACTCCATCTTTAAATTCTTTAAATTTAATATCACCACCATCTTTTGCAACAGCAGGTCTAATTTTTGTTTCAAGAATACTTATAATTTGTTTTTCAATTTCATTGTATTCTTCTTTTTTTTTCTCAAATAATTCATTTGCAATTACAAACTCTTTTCCCGTTGAATAAAAATCATTAATTAATGAAATCACTATGTGTTTAATATCTTCCCAAATAACTTCTTCTTTTTTATTGATAGATAAAAAATCCTCTCCTAAAAAAACTCCTGTTACTCCATTGATAGATAAAAGATTTCTTACTAATTCGCTATCTGTCTCTTCTTTTTTTGTCACCTCAAAAGAGCCATTATTAGATACATTTTTTCCTGGTAAAAACTTAAGAGAATTTGGGTTTGGTGTTACTTCAGTTTGAATGAACATGCTTTTATATATAGTGGTAAATATCTAAATTTAAACTAATTAATATATTTTGTTAAAACCCTACTAATTCTTTAATTTCTTTAATTTTTTTTGATGCAATTTTGTCTGCTTTAACAGATCCTTCTAATAAAATCACATCTAAATATTTTTCATCATTTAATAATTTTTTAATTTCTTTTGAAATTGGTTCAATTTTTTCAGTTAGAGCTTCTGATAGTTTTTCTTTAAATACAGAAAAGTTTTTTCCATCAAATTCACTTAGAGAATTTTCTAGGTCTTGATTTTTTAAACTTGAATAAATCCCCAATAAATTTTCTGCTTCAGGTCTTGCAGCTAAGTTTTTAATTTCTCCAGGCAAAGGTAATGGGTCTGTTTTAGCTTTTCTTATTTTATTTTGTATTTGATCTTTATCATCTGTAAGATTAATTCTACTTAAATCTGATGGATCTGATTTGCTCATTTTTTTTATTCCATCTTTAAGACTCATTATTCTTGAAAATTGTTTTTGAATTAATGGCTCTGGTGCCTTAAAAAAATCTGTTGCGTCAAAATCATTATTAAACTTTTGAGCAATATCTCTACAAAGTTCCAAATGTTGTTTTTGATCATCTCCAACTGGAACATGAGTTGCATCATAAAGTAAAATATCCGCAGCCATTAAAACTGGGTATGAATAGAGACCAATGCTCGCTTTTTCTTTATCTTTTCCGGCTTTTTCTTTAAATTGTGTCATCCTATTAAGCCATCCTATTCTTGAAACACAACTTAGAATCCATGCTGCTTCTGAGTGTGCCGAAACCAATGATTGATTAAAAATTATACTTTGAGCTGGATTAATTCCACACGCAATAAATGTGGCTGCAGTTTCTCTTATATTTTTTTTTAACTCTTTAGGATCTTGTCTTACTGTTATTGCATGAAGGTCTACAACACAAAAAATGCATTGATTTTCTTTTTCATTTTGAAGCTCTACAAAATTTTTAATTGCTCCAAGATAGTTTCCTAAATGTAAGTTTCCTGTTGGTTGAACTCCTGAAAAAATTTTTTTACTCATACTAATAGTTTAAATTAATATCACTTCTTTTAAAAGCCTTGATTAAAATTGCAATCAAAAGATAAAACATTAATCCTGATATAACTACACCAATCAGGTAGATACTTTTGAAGCTTTCTTGATAAATGAACTTGTCATTAAAAAAATGTATTACGTAGTTAAAAAATATTCCCATTAATATTGAAGATATTATAATTTTAATAAACCTATTTATAAACACTAAGTTGAAGCTGAAAAAATTTTTTATTTTTAGAAAAATAAATAATAAAATAGCATTAAACCAAGATGATATTGTGGTTGCTATTGGTATAATTATGAATCCAACTTCTTTAAAAAAAAAAATACTAATAAATATGTTTAACAAAACTGAAGTTAGTGAAATATAAAAAGGTATTTTTGTATTGTGTCTTGCAAAAAAAAAGGCTGAAAAAACTTTAATAAGAGAAAATGCTGGTAATCCAATCGCAAAATAGAATAATGCTTTTGCTGAGTTTTTAACGCTTAATTCATCGAAAGAACCATATCCAAATAAGGAAGATATAATTTCTTCAGATGCAACAAGTAGTGCTATTGTTGCTGGAATACTTAAAAATAAACTCAGTTCTAGGGCCTTATTTTGAATTAAGTTTACTTTTTCTTTTTTATTACTTTGTACATGCCTAGAAAGCTGAGGAAGTATTACTGTACCTATTGCAATTCCTGCAATCGCAAGATTAATTTGATAAATTCTGTCTGCATAATAGAGATAGGATACTGCACTAGCTTGAAAAGATGCAATAATTGTTCCCACTAAAATATTTATTTGAGTAACACCAGAAGAAAAAATACTGGGGAATAGTTTTTTAAAAAAAAATTTAATTTTATTATCAATTTTAATATGTAAATTGAATTTAGGTAAAAAGTATTTTTTTACAAATAAATATAAAAAAATGAATTGTAATATTCCTGATATAGTAACTGAATAAGATAAATAATACACTAATTGATCATCTAAAAGTTTTCCAAAAAACAACACTCCAATCAAAAGAATATTTAAAATGATTGGTGCGGCTGAAGCTATGGCAAATTTATTATGAGAATTTAAAATTGCAGAAAAAAAGGATGCTAAACTTATGAATAATAAAAAAGGAAATGTAATTCTTGTTAAAGTTACAGCTAATTGCATTTTTTGAGAATCTCCCTCAAAACCTGGTGCAATAAAAAAGACAAATAATGGCATCAATATTTCAATAACAAGAACTAAAAAAAATAGTCCCAAAATAAGTAAGTTAAAAATATTATTTGCAAATTTTTGAGACTCTTTTTTATTATTTAATAATGATGAATAACTTGGCACAAATGCTGCGTTAAAAGTTCCCTCAGAAAATAACCTTCTAAATGTATTTGGAATTCTAAATGCTACAAAGAATGCATCAGCCAAAGGTCCCGCTCCTAGAAACACTGCTATCAGTAAATCTCTTACATAACCTAATAATCTGCTGATTATAGTAAAAAAGCTAAATGTGCTTGTTGACTTAATAAGGTTCATAAATCATATTAGTCATAAATTAGCTCCATTTGTATATTTAATTACCATAAATGAAAAAAACTAAAATAGATCATTATACAGATAAGGAAGCTTTAGAATTCCATAGCCAGAGGAAGCCTGGAAAAATAGAGATTAATTCTTCCAAACCAATGACTACAAAGAGGGATTTAGCGTTGGCTTATTCACCTGGTGTAGCAGCTCCTGTTAAGGCAATTTTTGAAAACCCTGAAGCAGCCTATGATTATACTTCAAAGGGAAATTTAGTTGCAGTAATAAGTAATGGATCTGCAATCTTAGGTATGGGTAATTTGGGAGCATTAGCTTCTAAGCCAGTGATGGAGGGAAAAGCAGTTTTATTCAAAAGATTTGCAGATATAGATTCCATTGATTTGGAAATTGAGTCAAATGATGCTAATGAAATAATTAATAGTATTAAAAATTTTGCATGCAGTTTTGGAGGAATAAACTTAGAAGATATAGCTTCTCCAGATTGTTTTATTATTGAAGAAAAATTAAAAGAACTTTTAGACATTCCGGTATTTCATGACGATCAACATGGTACTGCAATTATAACAACTGCAGCATTAATCAATGCACTTGATATAAGTGGCAAATCTATAAAGGATATAAAAGTTGTAGTTAATGGAGCTGGTGCTTCTGCTATAGCTTGTACAAACTTATTTAAGAATAGTGGTGTACCTAATGAAAATGTAACAATGGTGGATCGTAAGGGAGTAATTTATAAGGGTAGAGCTGAGGGTATGGATCAATGGAAATCAGCACATGCGATTGATACAAAAAATAGAACCCTAGAAGATGCCATTAGCGGTGCTGATGTATTTTTAGGTTTATCCGCTAAAGGAGCCTTAAAAAAAGAATTAGTAAAAACAATGGCAAAAATTCCAATAATTTTTGCTTGTGCTAACCCAGATCCAGAAATAACTCCTGAAGAAATAATGGAAGTTAGAGATGATGCTATTATAGCAACTGGAAGATCTGACTACCCTAATCAAGTAAATAACTTAATTGGTTTTCCCTACATCTTCAGAGGAGCTTTAGATGTAAGAGCTACTACAATTAATGAAGAAATGAAAGTTGCTGCAGCTAATGCAATTGCTAGATTAGCAAGAGAGGATGTTCCTGATGAAGTTGTTGCCGCTATGGGTGGTGATCGTCCTAAATATGGTAAAGATTATATAATTCCATCCACCTTTGACCCAAGATTAATTAGTGTGATCCCTGCAGCTGTGGCAAAAGCTGCAATGGATAGTGGTGTTGCAAAAAAAGGTATAAAAGATTTTGAGGCTTACAAAGATCAGCTTAAGCAAAGGCTTAATCCTTCTATTACCATTATGCAGGGTATTAATTCCCATATTAAAAAAAATCAAAAAAGAATTGTTTTTGCAGATGGTGAAGATGAAAATACACTTAAAGCCGCGATAGCATTTAAAAATTCAAAACTAGGAATTCCAATTCTAGTTGGTAAAAAAGAAAATATTAAAGAAAGAATAAAAGAAATTGGATACAGTGAAAATTTTGATATTGAAATAATAAACTCTCAAGACACAAAAAAACGAGAAAAATATGTAAATTATTTATTTAAAAAAATGCAAAGAGAACAAGGACTTTTAGAGAGAGATTGTGACAGATTGGTTAGAAATGATCGTGTTATATGGGCATCATGTATGGTTGCCTGTGGAGATGCAGATGGTGCTGTTACTGGTAACACAAGAAGATTTGGAGCATCTTTAGACAAAATTACTCAAGTAGTGGATGTGCGTCCTGGCGAAATAATGTTTGGTTTAAATATGGTTGTTGCTAAAGGGAAAACTATTTTTGTTGGTGACACTAGTGTTAACGAATATCCAAGCTCAGAAGAGTTAGCAGAAATTGCACTATCATCAGCTAGAGTAGTAAAGTTATTTGGTTTTATTCCCAAAGTTGCTTTTGTTTCTCACTCAACATTTGGTCAACCTCTTACTAGTAGAACTAAGCATATAAAAAAAGCAGTTGAAATTTTGAAGAGTAAAAATGTTGATTTTGATTTTGATGGTGACATGCAACCCGATGTAGCTCTTAATGAGGAGTACAAAGAACTTTATCCCTTTTCAAGCATCGTTGGTAATGCAAACATTTTGATAATGCCAGGGCAACACAGCGCTGCCATTTCATACAAAATGATGAAGAGCTTAGGCAATACAAAAGTTATTGGTCCTCTTCTAATTGGTTTGGGTCAACCTATTGAAATTGCGCCTTTAAGATCATCTACCTCTGAGATAATAAATTTAGCTTCAGTTGCTGCTTACTCTGCTGATGTGATTGATTATAAAAAAAACTAGTTTTTTTGAATTCTTAAGTCTTCAACTAAAACAATACTTGCTATAACATTCTTAACATCAAGTATTTCTTTTGCTTCACTTATTACTTCTTTTCTCTCGTCTGCAGTTAACGAAATTCCATAAATAAATATCTTCTTTTTATAAGTATCTATTTGATAATTGGTTGCCTTAATTTTTTTATTGAATATTAGAGCAGTACGTAATTGTGAGGTTATTAATAAATCTTTGGCTGATTGTGTAAAATTAAATTCTTCTTTAATTTTAATATCATTTTTAACTGATCTAGCTCCTTTAGTCTCCCAAGCTAATTTAGTAATTTGAAGTTTTTCTTCTGGATTATCCACTTTGCCTGTTAGGAAAATTCTACCATCCAGCACATTTGTGCTAACTGATAATAGATGGCTTTTATCCCTTAAGATTATTCTTGCAGATAGATTTTTTTGCATTACAGAGTCATCTATTTGAGTTCCTAAAGATCTTGGATCAAAAGCAATACTAACACCAGACCCAAAAAGACCTTTTGAACTAATTCCTACACATCCTGTAAATATTAGAAAAACTAAACTTATAAAAAAAATTCTATTTTTCATTCTTTAACTTTAGACAATAATTATAAATTTCTTTTTTTGGCACATTTGAATTTTGACTAATTAAATCAGTTATATCTTTAATACTTAATTTTTTAATTATTTTTTTAATATTTTCTTTATCAGATTCACTTAGAACTATCGATGAATTTTTTTTCTTTGCCATTTCAGATATTACAATTGTCAATTCTCCTTTCGGGTCAGACTTAAAGGGCTCAAGGTCATCAATATTGGCTCTAATATATTCTTCATAAAACTTGGTCATTTCTCTACATACTAAAATTTTTCTACCAGAAAAGTGATGCTTAATATCCTTTACAAATTTATTAAATTTTCGAGGAGAGATAAAAAAAACAATACAACCATCTAAATTAGACAGTTTTTCAAAATCATCTTTCAATTTATTATTTTTCTTAGGGAAAAAACCATAGAAAAAATATTTTTCACTAAATCCACTGATTGATACAGCAGTTGAAACAGCAGATGCTCCAGGTATTGGAAAAATATTAATGTTATTTAGCAAGCACTCATTGATTAATATAGCTCCAGGGTCTGAAACTGCAGGTGTTCCAGCATCAGAAATTAGTGAAACAACACAGTCTGATTTTAAAATCTCTATTATTTTTAATAAGTTTTTTTTTTCATTAAATTTATGGTTTGAGATAAGTTTTGACTTAATTTCATATCTATCCAATAGAATTTTTGAATTACGCGTATCTTCACACAATATATAGTCAGATTTTTTTAGCACCACTAAGGCTCTTAGGCTAATATCATTTAAATTACCGATTGGAGTGGCAACAATATAAAGGCCACTTTTAACTTTGTTATTTTTGTTTGCAGTATGTAGAATCATCAAATTATAACCGCTATAATAATAACATTAAAATGAAGAAAATTATTAAAATTATATTATTTTTAGTATTAACCTTTTCACTTTCATTAGAGGGGGTGTTTGCTAAAGAAAAAATTAAAATTGGATTGCTTATTCCATTAACTGGTAAAAATTCTGAAATCGGTCAATCTATAATCAAATCTACAAGACTAGCTATCAATCAAATAAACAGCTTATCAATTGAAATTATCTCAAAAGACACTGCTTCAAATCCAGAAGTCACTTTAAGAGCAGCAAAGGAATTGAATAAATTGGGTGTAAAAATAGTAATTGGTCCAGTTTTCAATGAAAATTTAATTTACCTAGATGAACTAAGTGAACTAACTTTTTTATCATTAACAAATAAAAATGATAATGGCTCAAAAAATATTATCAATGCAGGTATAAATGCCACCTCCCAATTAAATGCAATTAAAAAGTTTATAGAATTAAATGAAATAAAAAAAACAATTTTTTTAACACCAGATGTAAGTTTTAAAGATGAAATTAAAAAGGCTATTTCCAATTCTAAAATAAAAATAGTAAAAAACTATATTTACAATAATGATCCGACTAAACTTACACAAAAAATTGAAGAAATTACTATTTATAAAATAAGAAAACAGAATCTTAAGGATGAAATAACAAGATTAGAGAAATCAGATCAAAGCAATAAAGAGCTATTAATTGAAAGATTAAAAAAAAAAGATACTATTGGTAATGTTAAGTTTGACTCTATAATAATTGCAGATTTTGATGAAAGCTTAAAAAGTGTTACAACTTCTTTATTATATACAGATATATCACCTAAAAAAAAATATTTTATAACTCTGAATCAATGGTTTGACGAAACTCTCCTTGAAGAAACTAGCTCACAACCAATTTATTTTCCCTCTGTAAATAAAAAAAATTATGAAGATTTCTCATCAGAATATTTTAAAAAATTTAATAATTATCCAAATCCATTATCGTTTTTAAGTTTTGATCTAGTTGGGCTTGTTTATTATTTAATACTGCAAAATGATTTAATTGTTGATGAAAGGCTTTTCACAAAAAAAAATTTATTTAAAGGAAAGGTCGGAATTTTTGAAATAAAAAATAATAAAATTAATCATGTTCTTAATTTCTATAAAGTTGAAAATAATGAATTTAAAAAAATTTTTTAATCTTTTTGAAAGCTTTAAATCGATGATCTATCTTATATTTTTGTAAAGATTTCATCTCACCAAAAGTAATTTTTTTACCATTGGGTATAAAAATAGGGTCATAACCAAATCCATTTTTCCCCCTTATAGAAGATGAAATATATCCTTCAATTTTACCAACAGAACTTATTGTCTTTTGGTTAGGTCCATAAATAGTTAAAGCACAAATAAATCGCGCTTTAATTTTTTTAGTTTTCCAGTATTTATCTTTTTTATCTAATTCCCTAAAGACTCTATTCATTGCTTTAATAAAGTTTCCTTTTTTTCCACCCCATCTGGCTGAATAAATACCTGGATCTCCCTCTAAAATGTCTATCTCCAATCCTGAGTCATCTGATAAACAAATCATTTTTGATTTTTTAGAAAAATATCTAGCTTTAATTAAAGAGTTTTCCTCAAAAGTTTTCCCATTTTCGACTGGAATTTTGACTTTAAACTTCGATGTAGAGTAAATTTTGAGTTTTTTGGGTAATAAATCCCTGATTTCCTTTAATTTTCCCTTATTATTTGTACCTACTAATAATTGTGTAATTTTTTTTTTTAACATCTAGCAATTCTTGAATTTCATACCATATAAGTCTCAATGGAAAAAGATCAAAACATCAATAGTGATAAACAAATTAATGAGCAAAAAGAAATTAATCCTGACAACCCAGCCAATGAAGTAGAAATAAATGCTTCAGATAATATTGAAGAAATAAAAGAAATCACCCCTGAAGAAAAAATTTTAGAACTAGAAGACAAGATAGCTAGGGCTTTTGCAGAAATGGAAAATCAAAGAAGAAGATTTGAAAAAGAAAGAGAAGATGCTTTTAACTATGGTGGTTTTGCTTTTGCAAAAGAAACTTTAAACTTAATTGATAACTTAGAAAGATCAAAGCAGATATTAGAAAATGATGAAGCCTTAAAAGATTCAGACACTTTAAAAAAAACTTTAGAACATTTTGATATCATAAATAAAGATATGGTTTCTATTTTGTCTAAAAATGGAATTACTCCTATAGATTCAATCGGTAAAAAACTTGATCCAAATCTTCATCAAGCCATGATGGAAATTGATGATGATCAAAAAGAACCTGGGACAATCGTTCAAGAAATTCAGAAGGGATTTATGATGAAAGACAGGTTACTTAGACCCTCTCTAGTGGGGGTTTCAAAGAAAGCTGAAAATAAAGAGGAAAAAAGTGAGGAAATTAAAGAGAATTCAGACAATTAATAATATTGGTCAGAACTTGTAGATTAAAAATTAACACTTATATGAAGGGTAGGATTTAAATTATGAGCAAAATTATAGGAATAGATTTAGGAACAACAAATTCATGTGTTTCAATCATGGAAGGCAGCCAACCCAAAGTACTAGAGAATGCAGAAGGTGCAAGAACAACTCCTTCGGTTGTTGCTTTTACTGATGATGGGGAAAAGCTTGTTGGACAACCTGCAAAGAGACAAGCAGTAACCAATCCTGAAAATACTATATTTGCTGTAAAAAGATTAGTAGGGAGAAATTTTGAAGACCCCACTGTGAAAAAAGATATTGCAGCAGCTCCCTTTAAAATTGTTAATTCAGAAAAAGGTGATGCTTGGATTGAAGCAAAAGGCGAAAAATACTCACCTTCACAAATATCAGCTTTTATTTTGATAAAGATGAAGGAAACAGCTGAGAAATATTTGGGACAAGCCGTAACTAAAGCTGTAATAACTGTTCCTGCTTACTTTAATGATGCTCAAAGACAAGCTACAAAAGATGCTGGCAAAATTGCTGGTCTAGAAGTTTTAAGAATTATAAATGAACCTACTGCTGCTTCTCTTGCCTATGGTTTGGATAAGAAAAAAGAAAATAAAAAAATTGCTGTGTACGATCTAGGTGGTGGAACTTTTGATGTGTCTATTCTTGAATTAGGTGATGGTGTATTTGAAGTTAAGTCTACTAACGGTGATACATTTTTAGGTGGTGAAGATTTTGATAACACAATTGTTGATTATTTAATTGGAGAATTTAAAAAAGACAATGGTATAGATTTAAGAACTGACAAGTTAGCTCTTCAAAGATTAAAGGAAGCTGCTGAAAAAGCAAAAATTGAACTTTCTTCGGCTGAACAAACAGATGTTAATTTACCGTTTATAACTGCAGATAAAACAGGTCCAAAACACATTAATTTAAAAATGACTAGAGCAAAATTAGAAGCTTTGGTTGAAGACTTAATTTCAAAAACATTACCTCCTTGTAAAATCGCACTTAAAGATGCGGGTCTTACTGCAAATGAAATCGATGAAGTTGTAATGGTAGGTGGTATGACGAGAATGCCAAAAGTTTTAGCTGAAGTTAAAAACTTTTTTGGCAAAGAACCAAATAAAAGTGTAAACCCAGATGAAGTTGTTGCAATGGGTGCTGCAATTCAAGCTGGTGTACTTCAAGGAGATGTTAAAGATGTACTTCTTCTAGATGTAACGCCTTTATCACTTGGTATTGAAACATTAGGCGGCGTTTCAACAAAATTAATTGAAAAAAATACAACTATCCCAACAAAAAAAAGCCAAGTCTTTTCTACAGCTGATGATAATCAACCAGCTGTATCAATAAGAGTTCTTCAAGGTGAGAGAGAAATGGCTTCTGACAATAAAATGTTAGGAAATTTTGAATTAGTTGGTATTGCACCAGCTGCAAGAGGAATACCTCAAATTGAAGTAACCTTTGATATTGATGCTAATGGAATTGTTAGTGTTTCTGCAAAAGATAAGGGAACTGGAAAAGAACAAAAAATTCAAATTCAAGCTTCTGGAGGTCTAAGTGATGAAGAGATTGAAAAAATGGTTAAAGATGCAGAAGCTAACAAAGATGAAGATAAAAAGAAAAGAGAATCAGTAGATGCAAGAAATCAAGCTGATACTTTAATTCATTCAACAGAAAAAAACCTAAAAGAGCATGGTGCTAAAGTTTCAGACGCAGACAAGAAAGCAATAGAAGACGCTTCATCTGCCTTACAAGAAGCAATTAAAGGGACTGACATTGAAGATATTAAGAAAAAAACAGAAACTTTAGTTCAGGCTTCTATGAAGTTAGGCGAAGCAATTTATAAGTCTCAAGAAAAGAAACCCGATTCATCTAAAGATGGTGATAAAAATGGTGAAGAAAAAAAGAACGATAATGTAGTTGATGCAGACTTTGAAGAAGTAAAAGAAGAGGGTAAAGAAGGAGTAGAAGAAGGTAAAAAAGAAGAAGATAAAGAAAAAAGCGCTTAAGACTTAAAACAACTATCATCTTAGAGTAACTTATGGCTAAAAGAGATTTTTATGACGTCTTAGGTGTTAACAAAAATGCGAGCCCTGAAGAATTAAAATCAGCCTACAGAAAACTAGCAGTAAAACATCACCCAGATAAAAACCCTGGAGATAAAACTTCTGAAGATAAATTCAAAGAAGCAGGAGAAGCGTATGGCATTCTTTCTGATCAAGAAAAAAAGCAAAACTATGATAACTTTGGCCATGCTGCCTTTGAAGGTGGTGGCAGTGGGAGACAAAGTGGCGGTTTTGGTGGGGCTGATTTTTCAGACATTTTTGAAGACTTTTTTGGAGATTTTGGTGGTGGTAGAAGATCTGGTCGGGGAAGAAACACTAATAACAGAGGGTCTGACTTAAGGTATGATTTATCAATTACTCTTGAAGAAGCTTATAAGGGTAAAAAACAAGATATTAAATTTTCAACCACAGAAAAATGTGATACTTGCAAAGGTAATGGATCTAAACCAGGCTCTTCTCCTGATAGATGTACAGTTTGTGGGGGTAATGGTAAGGTAAGATCTAATCAGGGTTTTTTTACTGTTCAACAAACCTGTCCTCAGTGTCAAGGAACTGGTGAAGAAATTACCAACCCATGTAATGACTGTAACGGTCAGGGCAATAAGCAAGCTTCAAAAAAAATATCTGTAACAATACCAAAAGGTGTTGATGATGGAACAAGAATAAGATTAGCAGGTAAAGGTGAGGCTGGAACTAAAGGTGGTGCTAGTGGCGACTTATATTTGTTTGTTAATGTACACTCTCATGATCTCTTTAAAAGATCTGATGAAAATTTATTTTTTGAATTTCCAATATCAATCGCTGATGCTGCATTAGGTACTACTATCGAAATACCAACAATCGATGGTGGAAGAGCAAAAATTAAAATACCAGATGGAACACAAAATGGAAAACAGTTTAGATTAAAGGGAAAAGGAATGCCTTATATGCGTGGAAGTGGAAATGGTGATCTTTATGTTCAGGTAAATACAGAGGTTCCTATTTCATTAAATAAAGAACAAAAAGAATTGCTAGAAAAATTTAGAAAAATTGAGAATGAAAAATCTAACCCAAGTATTAAAAAATTCTTTCAAAAAGCAAAAAGTTTCTGGAAAAATTAAAAGACTAATTAAGCAAAAAAGGTTAATATTTCATTAAATGAAAAAAATTAATTTAGCTATTAGTGGGTGCCTTGGTAGAATGGGACAACAGTTAATTTTATCTTCAAAAACTAATAAATATTTTAAATTAGTAACTCTTACAGAGAATAAATTAATTAATAAAAAAATTGCTGGAATTAAGCTTGATTTAAATACTGAGCAGGCTTTTATTAAGGCTGATATGATAATTGATTTCACTGTTCCAAAATGTACTCTTGATATTCTTAAAATTGCTACAAAATTAAAAAAAAGAATAGTTATTGGAACAACCGGTTTTACCCAAAAAGAAGAGGCTTTAATTAAAAAATATTCAAAAAAAATCCCTATATTAAAAGCTGGCAATATGAGCCTGGGAGTTAATTTATTAATGTATTTGACCGAGGTTGCTTCTAAATCATTAAATGATGACTATTTAAGCAAAGTACTTGAGATACATCATAAACATAAAAAAGATTATCCATCAGGAACTGCCTTAATGCTGGGGAAAGGCATTGCGAATGGTAAAAATAAAGATCTTTACAGTTTAATCGGTAAAAAGTTTTTGAATAAAAAATCCTTTCCTTATGGAAAAAAAATTAATTTTAACTCAATCAGAAAAGATGAAATTATTGGAGAACATGAAGTAACCTTTTCAAGTGGTAAAGAGATTATAAAATTAAATCATGCAGCATTTGACAGGGCCTTATATTCAGATGGTGCTTTAACAGCAGCTAAGTGGCTTGTAGGTAAAAAACCAGGACTTTATTCAATGAGAGATTTATTGAATTTTAAATAATGGTTGAAAAAGAAAAAGCAAAAAAAATCCTAAAAATTTTAAATAAGATTTATCCAACAACCCCTATTCCTTTGAATCACTCTAGTAAGTTTACTCTTTTAATGTCAGTTCTTTTATCTGCGCAATGTACAGATCTCAATGTTAACAAAGTCACAAAGGATATATATCCAAAGTATAATAAGCCTGAACATTTTGTAAAATTAGGACGAAAAAAAATTGAAAAATTAATAAATCGAATAGGGATTTTTAGGATTAAGGCTAAAAGTATTTATTTAATGTCAAAACAACTACTTGAGAGACATGATGGAAAAGTACCAAAAACCTTTGAAGAGCTTGAAAAACTTCCTGGTGTAGGGCATAAAACAGCAAGTGTGGTGATGTCTCAAGGTTTTGGTATTCCAGCATTTGCTGTTGATACACACATTCATAGACTTGCTCAGAGGTGGGGATTAACAAATGGTAAAAATGTTATTCAAACTGAAAAAGATTTAAAAAGAATTTTCCCAGAAAAAACTTGGACCAAGTTACATTTACAGATAATTTATTATGGAAGAGAGTTTTGTAAAGCAAGAGAATGTTATGGTTTGACTTGTAAAATTTGTACTACTTGTTATCCTAAACGCAAAAGTCCATTTAAAATTAAGAAAGCTTAATATGAAAATTTTAGGAATCGGAAACGCAATTATTGATGTTATATGTAAAGTTGAGGATAGCTTTTTATTGAAAAATAATCTTACAAAAAGTACGATGAAATTAGTAGATCAGACTAAACTTAAAAAAGTGTTATCAAATTTAAAAATTGAGCAAACAATAGCTGGAGGTTCTGTAGCAAATTCCATGGTTGGGTTATCGCAATTAGGAAATAACGTAGGTTTTATTGGAAAGATTAACAATGATAACTTAGGTGAAAAATATGAACAAAGTTTAACCAAAGAAAATGTCAAATATTTTTATGATAAAAAAGAGGAAGCAATACCAACTGGCACATGTCTTATTTTAATTACACCCGACTCTGAAAGAACAATGGTTACATTTTTAGGTATTGCTGGAAAAATTAATGAAAAAGATATTGATGAAAAGGCTATTAAAGAAAGTGAAGTGATATTTCTAGAGGGCTATTTATGGGATGATGGTGAACCAAAGTCTGCATTTGATAAAGCTCTATTGCTTTCAAATAAAACTGCTATGACATTATCGGATCAATTTTGTGTTGAGAGACACAAGCCTAGCTTTCTGGATTTGGTTAAAAATAAACTTGATATTACGTTCGCTAACGAACAAGAAATTAAATCGTTAATCAATACTTCAAAATTTGAAGAAGTTATTACATTTGGTAAACAACTAAATAAGTCACTAATTATCACACGTGGAGAAAAAGGAAGTGTTGCTATCATTAAAAATGAGGTGGTTGAGTGTGAAAGTGAAAAAAAATTGAATATCATTGATTTAACTGGGGCAGGTGACTTATTTGCAGCTGGTTTTCTTCACGGACACATAAATAATTTGTCGACTAAAGAAAGTCTTGAGAAAGGTACTGAAATGTCATCAAAAATAATTCAAAAGATTGGTGCTAGGTTAAATTAACCAATAAAATAGCCATTTTTTCGGCTTATAATAAAGTTTTCGTCATTAAAAGTAACACTAATTTTTCTTCGTAGTCTATATATATGTGTTTCAACTGTATGAGTTTCCATATTTGGTGAATATCCCCAGATATTTTTTTGTAAATCTAAGACTGTATGTTTATCTTTATTTCCATCTAAATATAAGATTATTTCTATTTCCTTTTCTGTAAGCTTTAAACTTACATTATTTTTAGAAAAAAATTTTGAATTTAAATTAAGTTCATAACCTTTAATATCAATTTTAGACTGATGGTTAAATTTTAATTTTATCAATTGAATATTAATTGATTCAATTAATTTATTAAGGGGCAAAGGTAAGTTGTTTAAAAAGAGAAAATTTTTTTCACTTGAGGCCAAATCAAATAAATTTTTTTTATTATGTTTTAAAATTATTAAAGAATTTTTTTTGTCAATATAATTGTCTTTAATAAAACTCTCTTCGTTTTCATATTTTACAATTTTAAATGAAAAATTTTCTTTAATCTCCTGCAAGATTTCATATAGTGAATTAAAGTTAATAATAAAAATATTTTGTTTAATCATTTTGTATAGTTTATGATAATTCATGTTAAAAATAAAAACACGCTTATAATTGATGATTTTCAATTAAAGTGCTGTATGGGTAAAAAAGGTACAAGTTCCAATAAAAAAGAAGGTGATTTTTCGACACCTAAAGGTATTTTTAAATTAAAAATGTTGTATTTTAGAAAAGATAGAGTTGGTATTCCTAAATCACATATTAAAAAAAAAATTATTATAAAAAACCTGGGTTGGTGTGATGATCCAACAGATAAAAACTATAATAAAGAAATTAAAGTTTTTAATAAAATGAATAAAGAAAATTTTTACAGAAAAGATCATAAATATGATTATTTATTAACAATCAATCACAATGATAAAAAAATTCCATTTAAAGGTAGTGCTATTTTTATTCACTTAACTGATGATTATAAACCCACCGCTGGGTGTATAGCACTTAAAAAAAAGGATTTTGAAATTTTATTAAAATTAATAGATTATAAAACAAAAATTATAATAAACTAACTTCTTGGTCCAAAAATTTTTGATCCTATTCGTAAAAAAGAGGCTCCATTTTTTGAGGCTTCCAGGTAGTCTCCTGACATGCCCATACTCAATTCTTTAACATTTATACTTTCTGCTAATTTTTTCATTTGTTGAAAATACGATTTAGAGTTGTCTTCTATTGGTGGCAAACACATTAATCCAATTATATTTAAATTTAGCTCTTCTTTACATAGTGTATAAAAACTTTTTAAATCATTAATATCAACTCCATTTTTCTGTGTTTCATTTCCGATATTTACTTGAATAAAAATTTTTGGTTTTTTATTATGTTTGATTTGCTCTAATGAGATTTTTTTTGCTAATTTAATATTATCTAGTGAATGTATATAATCAAATAAAGGTAATAAAAATTTCACCTTATTTGTTTGTATTTTACCAATCATATGCAGTTTTATTTCTGCATAATCTTCTTTTATATTTATCCATTTTTCTATGGATTCTTGAATTTTATTTTCACCAAAATGCTTATGTCCATGATCAAGAAGAGGGATTATTTGTGGCATAGGAAATGTTTTACTTACAGCTATTATTATGGGTAAATTGTTATCATCAATTTTGGTCTTTAAAAGTAATTGTATAACGTTTAAATTATTAATAATTTTATGCATAATTATTTACCAAAAATATATTATTTTATAGATGAGCTGGATGTAAATATTATTAATCATCTAAACAAAAAAATTGCAATTATTTATAGAAACTACCACAAAAAACCAATTATTAAAGATATTAGAATATTCAAAAATTATTGTAGAAAAAATAATCAAAGATTCTTTATTGCTAATTACGCTGATTTAGCTTTTAAGTTAAAACTAGATGGAGCCTACATACCGTCATTCAATAAAGACAATAAGTTAAAAAAATATAATCATAATAAAAAATTTTTACTGATAGGATCTGCTCATAACTTAAAGGAGATTAAAATTAAAGAAAAACAGGGCATTTCTCAAATTTTTTTGTCTCCAATCTTTAAAATAGATAAAAGTAAGAACTACCTGGGAATAAATAAATTTAATTTATTATCAAGGTCTACAAAATTACCTATAATAGCCTTGGGTGGCCTCACAAAACATAACATAAGAAAAATAAAAATGACTAAATCTTATGGATTTGCATCTATAAGTTTAATAAAAAATTGTAACAAGTTATCAAATTTAATTATATGAAAAAAGATTATAAAAATAAATTACCTGCTCTTTTAAATAAATTTAAAGGTGGTAATTTTGATGATGTAATCTTAGAAGCCACATCACTTTTAAATAAGACACCTGATGATGATTTCTTATGGAATCTGAAAGGCATGGCCTATCAATCGAAAGGTGATAACAAAAATTCACTCAATTGTTTTTCAAAAGCTTCTCAACACAACCCCAATAATTATGCGGCAATGAATAACTTAGGAAATTCACTTAAATACCTTCATAAGTTTGATGAAGCTGAAAAATGTTTCAAAAACTTATTAGAGAAAAATCCTAATTATTTAAACTGTTTAATGAATTTGGGTAACTTAAAAAAACAAACTTTTCACTTTGATCAAGCAATTAAATATTATGAGTTATTTATAGAAAAAAATGACAAAATTCCTCAAGTCTTCAGAAATCTTGGCGTCACTTATCAAATTTTAGGACAAATGGAAAAAGCTAAAGAAAGTTTTTCAAAAATATTAAAGCTTGATGAGAACTTCACGGAAGCTGATAACTTATTAAGTGCTATAATTAATCATAATGAAATTGATGATCATTTAAATACCATGCTTAATAAATTGGAAAATTTTAAGCTAAATAATAAACAAAAAATACAACTCTATTTTGGCATATCTAAAGAATATGAAGATAAAAAAGACTATGCTAAATCTGCTAAATTTTTAAAATTAGGAAATAACTTACAAAAAAAAATTACTAATACACCTTTTGATATAAATATAATTACTAAAATTACTGAAAGTATCAAATCGTGTTTTCTAAATTTTAATTATAAAAAAAGTATAACAGATGACAAAAAAAAAATTTTTATAGTAGGGTTACCCAGGTCAGGAACAACTCTTGTAGAAAAAATTATTTCTGGACATCCAATGGTATCAAGTTTAGGGGAATTAAACCTTGTGCCACAATTAATTACTGATAATTTTTTTGTTAACAACTCAATTGACCTTATCAAAATTAAAAATATTTTTAAAATAAACATTGACGAAAATTACCAAAATATTGTTAAATTTTACAAAACAAAAAATGAGATAATTGTAGATAAAACTCTAACTAATTTTTGGTATATAGGATTTATCAAAATTTTATTTCCTAACTCTAAAATTATACACTGCACAAGAGATCCTAAGGATAATTGTTTGTCGATTTATAAAAACTTATTTAGCAGTTCACAGTCCTGGTGCTATAATGAGGAAGATATTTTTAATTACCATAAATCCTATGAGGATATAATGAGTTTTTGGAATATGGAACTAAAAGGAGAATTTTTTAACATAAAGTATGAGGATTTAATAAATGATTTTTCTAGTGAAACAAAAAAAATGATTAAGTTTTGCGATTTGGAATGGGATGATAACTGTTTAGATTTTTATAAAAATGATACGCCCATCACGACGTTAAGCGTTAATCAAGCAAATAAACCTATTTATAATACATCAATAAATAGTTCAAAAAATTATGACCATCATCTAAAAGATTTGTTTTCAAAATTTAATTAATTTTTAAACCAATCATAATTTTCACCATATTTTTCAATAATATTTGAGTAATTTTCAAGGTATTTAAGATTGTGTTTTTTTATTGGCTCTCTTAATTGAATGTTGCTAGCTGTTTTAATAATATTTTTATTTGCATCTATATTAATACAATCTTCCGACCATTCTAAATCTAAAAATTTAAATAATATTTTGGAGCATTTTTTTGGATGATTTGAAAAGTCTTCTAGTTTTACTACAGTACAATTCAATTGGTCATTTTTTAAATTTTCTTGTAAATTTTGGTAATAAATATCAATCCATTGAAAAATTTTTTCTATTGAATGTGTCCAATATAAATTTGGTAAAAAATTTTTTATTATGCCTAAAATATTAGCTAACGGGTCTCTTTGACAAAATACGAATTTTGACTTTGGAAATATTTTTTTAAGTAAATCAATGTATAAAAAATTTTCAATAGATTTATCAGTAAAGATATAATTTTTACTACTATCAATCAATTTTAACTGATTATACTGATAAAGAATATTTTCTTTAAGGTTTTTAAAGTCCTCATCTTGATAATTAAAATCAGTAATCAATTCATTTGAATTATAATCCTTAATTATATTTTTTGAAAAAAAAACCTTATTACATGCTCCAACCTCACCTCCCGTGGGAAATTTTAATTTACCAGAGGCAATAATATTTTCGATCATGGTGGTTCCTGATCTTGGCAAGCCCATGATAAAAATTGGACTTATTTTATCGTTTATCTTTAATTGTACTTTATTGCTATGACTAATAAATTGAGGTAATAAATTTGTAAAATAATTCCATTCTTGATTAGACTTTGTTTTATTTTTTTCTAAGTACTTAGAGTGAGCTTCAACAAGATATTTAATTTCATCTTTATAATTATTTTTTATTTTTTCATTAGTTGCTAAAATTAAATTAACAAATACTTTATTTTCATCGTTAATTTTATCTTGGCTTAAATCTTCTTTTATTTGAATAATCAAATCTATTGTTAAATAACTTTGCTCTAATTTAATTATTTCATAATGCACCCCATAATGTTTTGGCTCACTCTTTAAAACTAATAAATAGTATTCTATACTTTTTTTAAAGTTACCTTTTTCTGTATAAATTCTTGCAAGATTAATAAAAGCATTAATATTTCTTGAATTTATTTCTAATAATTCTTCTAGAGTAGAAATTGCTAAATCATGTTCATTAATACTCACATATAATTCTGATAAAAAAGCCAAATTTATTTCATCTTTTGCCTTTAATCTAATTGAGTTTTTAATATTTTTTATTGCTAATTTATAATTTGATAGTCTAAATTGAGTATGCCCTAAATACCAATAAACTAAAAAATCACCCTTATTGATTGTTTTTAAATTCTCAAATTTTTCTAATGCTTCTAAATATTTTGCTTCTTGAAAAAGTTTTAGCCCAGTTTCTATTTTTGTCTGGTAATTTTTATTCATACTTTTTATTTTATCTATAATTTACAGGATAATTCAAATAATTATAGTGCGCAAAAAAAAACGGCCCTTAATTAAGGGCCGTTTAATATTAAAATTACTTACTTTATTAGAATGCTAAAGATAAGCTAATTTCTGTAATTTTATCGTTAGTTCCTGCAGTACCTGAAACGTTATCCATTTCATTGTTTTGCAAAGCCATCGTAGCTCCACCCATAGTATAAGCAATTGCTATACCAGTAGCTGACTGCGTTACGTTAGCTTGCGTAGTTTGTGAAGCGTTAGTAGCGGCAGTTTTTTTGTACTCAATTTCATGATCGTTATATGAAACTGATAAGTTATCATTTACGTTAAAAGCAATACCGTAAGCAGACATGATTTGAGCAGAAGTAGCTGCTGTACCACCTGATGTCTCACCTTGAGTATAACCAACTGTAAATGAACCCATTGTATAGTTAGCGTAACCAACTATTGAGCTTTGATCTTTTGTAGATCCAGCAATAGCATTGCTAGAACTGTTTTCACCATAACCAAAACCTACATCTAGACCATCAACTAATGTGCTATTTGTAATTGCAAAGTTAGTGTTTGATCCTCTTTGACCAGTATTAGTTATTGCACCAGTTCCACCATCACCTGCGTCCGCTGCGCCAAGCGCTGGAGCGTATTCAATTGAAACGTTGAAACCACCCATTGCATTTTTGTAACCTAATACACCAGCAGATCCACCAGTAACTGCTAACGCAGTAGTGTTAGCTGTACCGTGCCAAGATTCTTCCCAAGCAGATGGTGATTTATCATCAATTGTACCAACACCATATGCGCCAACACCTTGATCAAATCCAAAAGTTCCTAAGTCACCCATGTCAATACTAACATCGTGTGATAAGAAACCAGCTGGGTTGTTGTCGTTTATTGCTGCATACCATGAAGCAGTACCAACACCATCAACATCACCAGAACCACTAAACATGATTGCTGATTTTGAACCAAATGCGTTACCACTATTTTGCAGGTCGTTAGATGTGAAAGTTACTTCCCATATCCCTGTTACGTCTAATGCACCAGCTGAAGCCGAAGCTGCAACTAATGAACCAGTAAGAGCTGAAAGCCCTACTTTTTTTAAGTTATTCATAATAATTACTCCTTTGTTATTAATTTATAAATTAATTATGAGGCTTATTTCTAGCAAGTTTTAGTAAATATATTGAAATTGATCCTTAAAATTGATTGAATTATTAAAATTGTTGCATAAATATCACATTTTAATTGTTTATTTATTGATTTTTTAGGGATATTTATGATTCAATATTAATTAACCATATTTTTAAATAATCATAAATTCAATGAATTCTAAGTCAATTATAAAACAAATTCAGTTTTTACTATCTTCAATTGCCATTTTTTTATTACTTTCTCAATGTGGAATATATAAAAAAACAGATGCCCGAAAGATTCCGACGAACTCAAAGGAAAGAGTTGAGAAAAACATGGAAGAAGGAAGGCGAATTAAATTTGGAAATTTAACTTCTCGTGGTTCTGGAAATTTTGAATTTGCTAGCTCTAATGAAATGTGGAGAGCAACTATAGATATTTTAGATTTTGTTCCTCTGTCTAATGCTGATTATGGTGGAGGAATAATAATTACAGACTGGTATAATAGTTCAGACAAAAACAATTCATCTATTAAAATTATGGTTCAGTTTCTATCTAACGAAATTAGATCAGATGGAATGAAAATTACAGTTTATAATAAAAGCTGTAAAAATATTGGTGGAATTCCTAATTGTAGTACATCCGAAAACAATGGTGAGATTGCTCAAGAGCTTAAGCTGGCAATTTTAAAAAAGGCTGCAACTTTAAAAATTGCCACTACAGAAAAAGAAAAAAAACAATTTAGAAAAGATAGGAAAGGGATTCCTAAAGTAATTAAATAAATAAATATCTATTTTAATTAAACTTAAATCTCATTAATGGAAAGATACAACTTTAAAACTATTGAAGCTAAATGGCAAAAGTTTTGGGATTATAATAAAACTTTTCAAACTAAAACTGATAAAAGCAAAAAAAAATTTTTCTGCTTAGAAATGTTTCCATATCCGTCAGGCAAAATTCACATGGGACATGTTAGAAATTATACTATAGGTGATGTTTTAGCCCGTTATAAATCCATGCAAGGTTTTAATGTTTTACACCCAATGGGGTGGGATTCTTTTGGTATGCCCGCTGAGAACGCTGCCAGGCAAAATAAATTGGACCCTAAAAAATGGACCGAACAAAATATAGCTACGATGAAGTCTCAACTTAGAAAACTTGGTCTTTCTATAGATTGGGATAGAGAAATTTCAACCTGCTCACCAGAATATTACAAACACCAACAAAAGTTTTTTTTGGATCTTTATGACAAAGATTTGGTTTATAGAAAAGAAAGTTATGTTAACTGGGATCCTGTTGATGAAACTGTCTTAGCTAACGAGCAAGTAATTGATGGTAAAGGATGGAGATCTGGTGCAACAGTACAAAGAAAAAAATTAAATCAATGGTTTTTTAATATTTCAAAATTTTCAGATGATCTTTTAAATGGTCTTGATGGACTTAAAGAGTGGCCTAATAAAGTAAAGGTTATGCAAAAAAATTGGATAGGCAAATCATTTGGGTGTGAAATTGATTTTAAAATAGAAGGTAATGATGAGGTAAAATCTATAAAGATTTTTACCACTAGACCCGACACACTTTTTGGCTGCTCATTTTTGGCTCTTTCTGTTGATCACCCATTATCAAAATATTACGCTAATAATAAAGATTTTAAAAAATTTAAAGAAGAGTGTTCCAAAACTGGCACAACGGAAGAGGCTATAGCTCAAGCAGATAAATTGGGCTTTGAAACAAAATTATTAGCAATAAATCCATTTGATAAAAATAAAAAAGTACCAGTTTTTTTTGCTAACTTCGTTTTAATGGATTATGGTTTTGGAGCTATTTTTGGAAGTGCTGGGCATGACCAACGCGATTTAGATTTTGCACAAAAATACAATCTAGAAATAATACCAGTAATAAAGCCTCATGGACATAAGGGAGATTTTACAATTAAGAAAGAGGCTTATACTGGCTCAGGTAAGATCTTTAACTCAAAATTCCTTAATGGCTTAAGTGCACCAGATGATTCTATAATAAAAGCAATTGAAATTTTGGAAGAAAAAAAAATAGGTAAAAGAAAGATTAATTTTAGGCTAAAAGACTGGGGTGTTTCACGTCAAAGATACTGGGGCTGTCCAATTCCAATTGCCTATAATAAAAATAATGAAATTATTAAAATACCAGAAAAAAATTTACCGCTAAAACTTCCTGAAAATATCAATCTTAATACCAAAGGTAACCCCTTAGATCATCAGGATGAGTGGAAAAAAATTATTATTGATGGGGAGGAATGCAACATCGAAACCGATACGCTAGATACTTTTGTCGATTCTTCATGGTATTTTTTAAGGTTTTGTTCTCCAAAAAATAAAAGTGAAGGATTTGATATTGATGACATAAATTATTGGATGCCAGTTGATCAATATATTGGTGGTGTTGAACATGCTATATTGCATCTTTTATATGCAAGATTTTTTATGCGGGCCTTAAATTATAAAGACAAACAAATAGATCTGAAAGAACCCTTCAAGGGATTATTTACTCAAGGGATGGTTTGTCACGAAACTTATAAAGATCAAAATAATAACTGGCTAAGTCCAGATGATGTTATTTCAGAGGATGGTAAAAATTTTATTAAAAAAAATGACCCAAATGAAAAAGTCTTTGTTGGACCAACAGAGTCTATGTCCAAATCAAAAAAAAACACAATAGATCCAGAAAAAATAATCAAAAATTATGGAGCAGATGCGGTGAGATTATTTATTTTATCAGATAGTCCACCAGAAAAAGATGTTCAATGGTCAGACCAAGGTATGAATGCGTCATACAAATTTATTCAAAAACTTTGGGTATTAAATACAAAAATCATAAATAAATTACAATCTGATGGTGAAGGAAAAAATCAAGAAAGTTTAGAAAAATTTACAAATCAACTAGTTGACAAACTAACAAAAAATTTAGAAAAATTTCATTACAATGTAATAATTGCTAATCTCTATGAAATGTATAATTTTTTGATAAAAGAGGTAGATAAACCAATAAACAAGGATCAGTTAAAAAAAAATTACTCTAAAATTTTGAGAATATTAATGCCATTTATACCACATTTTGCAAATGAATGTTTTGAGAAATTAGAACAAAATGAAAATAAAGACTGGCCCAAGATTGAAGATAAATATTTAAAATCAGAGTTTTGCAATATCGTAATTCAAATAAATGGCAAAAAGAGAGAAATTATAAAAATGCATAATAATATTAATGAGGAAGAATTAATCACAGAAATAAATAAAAGTGATAAACTAAAACCTTATTTAGCTAAAAAAGAGATTTTTAGGAAAATATTTATTAAAAATAAATTAATAAATTTAATAATAAAATGAGTAAATTAAAATCTATCTTTATACTTTTAGTTTTTTTTATAAATGGTTGTAGTGGCTATGAGTCAGTTCACAAAATAGAGAAAAAAAAGTTCTCAATTGTAGCACTAAATCTTCATGGTGATAAAAAGATTAGTCAATATTTAAAAAGAAATTTTAGAAAATATGAAAAGATAGATGGTACAAATCGTTCTTATAAAATAGAGACCAACTCAAGTATTAAAAAAAATATAAAATCAAAAAATAGATCTGGAGTTACTTTAAATTATTCTTTAGATATCAGTGTTGATTTAATTGTTTTTGAGGGTGAAAAAATTTTAGGAAAAAAAGTTTTCTCTAAAAGTGTGAACTATAGTAATTTAGATAATAAGTTTGAACTAAATCAATATGAAAAACTTATAACCAAGAATCAAAGTAAAAAAATTATTGAACAAATAAATCAATATATAAATTCAATTAAGTGATTATAAAACATTTTGAATTAAACAAAATTGACAAAAACAAATTTGATTGTTTTCTATTTTATGGGGAAAATGAAGGACTTAAAGAAGAGCTTATAAAAAGTTTGTTTGAAGCAAATTATTCAGATAAAATTTTCAGGTATGAAGAAAAAGAGATTTTAGATAATAAAAGTGAATTTTTTAATAGTATTTTATCAAAATCATTTTTTGACAATGAAAAGCTTATAATCATAAGTAGAGTAACAGATAAGATTAAGGATCTAATAGAAGAGCTTTTAGAAAAAAAAATAGAAGATATTAAGTTTATTTTAAATGCTAAAAATCTTGAAAAAAAATCATCACTAAGAAAATTATTTGAAAAAGAAAAAGAAATCATTTGTATTCCTTTTTATGATGATAATAATCAAACACTAAGCTCAATAGTCAGTCAATTTTTTAGAGTTAAAAAAATTCCTATTTCTCAACAACTAATAAATATATTGGTGGAAAGATGCAGAGGAGATAGAAAGAATTTGAACAATGAACTACAAAAAATTGAAAACTATTCTTTAAATAAAAAAAGTATCAATGCTGAAGAAATTATAAAATTAACAAATCTTGCAGACAACTATAGTGCATCAGAACTTGTTGATCATTGCCTCGCCAAAAATACAAAAAAAACAGTCTCTATTTTGAGTGAAAATACATATTCTGACGAAGATAATATAATAATTATTAGAACCTTATTATCTAAATTAAAAAGATTAGTAAAAATTTATGATCTAACTGATGAAAAAATTAACATTGAGTCAGCTATCTCTTTATTTAAACCACCAATTTTTTGGAAAGATAAACCTTTAGTAACACAACAAGCAAGGTCTTGGCAAAAAAATGAGTTGAATGATTTAATTTATAAAACTAATGAAATCGAGTACTTGATTAAAAAAAACTCCCACATAAGTAAAAGTATACTATCTGATTTTATTATTACTAGTTCTAAAAAAACTAATAATTAAGTTTGATAATTTCTATAATTTTATTCAATTGATCAAGATCTTTATACTCCACCACTATAGAGCCTGTATTATTTTTTCTGTTTTTAATTAAAATATTAAGGCCTAATTTTTCTATAATTGATGATTCTAAAGCCTGTAGATTTATATCTTTGCTAGATTTAAAAGTTTGTTTTTTTATTTTAAAAATTTTAACTAGATTTTCTGCTTGTCTAACAGAAAGATTTTTTTTAACTATTTTTTTTGCAATAAATTCTGCATTATCTAATCCAACTAAGATTTTAGCATGACCTGCTGAAAGCTTTTTAGTTTCAATCATTTTTAAAACTTGCTCTGGTAATCCTAATAACCTCAAACAGTTAGCTACGTGACTTCTGCTTTTACCAATAAATTTAGCTACTTTTTCTTGGTCATATGAAAATTCTTCTATTAATCGTTGATAACCCCTAGCTTCTTCAATTGCATTTAGATCTTTTCTTTGTACATTTTCTACAATCGCAAACTCCAATGATTTTAAATCATTTATATTTGTAATTACCACTGGAACTTCATGTAAGCCTGCTTTTTGAGCTGCCAACCACCTTCTCTCTCCTGCAATTATTTCATACATAGAATTTTGATCTGCAGATTTTCTAACAATAATAGGCTGGATAATTCCTCTTTCTTTTATTGAATTTGTTAACTCTTCTAAATTATCCTCATCAAATATTTTTCTTGGTTGAAATTTGTTGCTGACTAATACGCTTATAGATAATTTATTAATATTTATTTCAGTTTTTGTTTCACCTATTAATGATGACAAACCTCGGCCTAATCCTTTTTTTATTTTGTTAGTATCCATTATGCCTCTCCTCCTATTTTATGTTCTTGATTTATAAACTCATCAGTAAAACTAAAGTAAGATTTGCTACCAAGACAAGATTTATCATAAATCAAGACTGGCATTCCGTGGGAAGGTGCTTCTGATAATCTTACGTTTCTTGGTATGACTGTCTGATAAACTTTTTCATTAAAATAATCTCTTGCTTCTTTTTCTACTTGCGCAGAAAGTTTGTTTCTCTTGTCATACATCGTTAAAAGAATTCCTCTTATTTGTAATTCTGGGTTTAAACTTACTTTTATTCTTTCTATTGTTTTCATTAGTTGGGTTAGCCCCTCTAAAGCAAAAAACTCTGTTTGTAATGGTACAACAAGTGAGTTTGATGATACTAGCGCCATAACTGTTATTAAGCTTAGCGATGGAGGGCAGTCTATGAGTATATAATCATAAGATCCCCTAGAATCATTTAAATAAGCGGCTAATTTACCTTTTAATATAAAGGCTCTTTCACTATCTCCAGCTGTTTCAACTTCTAACCCTGATAAATCAACATTTGAGCTTACTATATCTAAATTTTTAAACTCAGTTTTTTTAATCACTTCTAAAATTGATTTTGTTCCATTCAACACTCCATAAATTGTTTCACTAGAATTTTCTAAATTTGATAATCCAAGTCCTGTGGTTGCATTTCCTTGAGGGTCTAAATCTATTACTAAAACTTTTTTTTCTTGTTGGACTAAACCTGCTGCAAGATTAATTACAGTAGTTGTTTTTCCTACCCCACCCTTTTGATTTATTACTGAAATAATCTGCATTCTAATTTCTAAATCTTTTTTTAATATTTTTTATATTCAACAAAAATGAATCTTCACTTGTAACACTTTTTTTCTTTTCATAATCAAAATCCCAATCTTTTAAAGTTTCTTCAAGAATTTTTTCTCCATTTTTTCCCATAAATAAAATTAAATTTTTATAACAACTAAAGTTTTTATAAACTAAATCTAAAATCACTGGCAAAGGTTTAAAAGCTCTTGCCATTATTGTACCCGACTCCAAATTTTGTGCCTCAAAAATATTTTGTTGTATGATTTCTGTATTTAACGTCAAATCTCTGGACACATTCCTTAAAAAAGCACTCTTATGATGACTTTTTTCATACAAATGAATTTTTATTGAATTTTTCAAATTTTTAAGCATAATTGATATAATTATCCCAGGCATGCCACCACCAGAACCTATATCTGTTATTATATTACTTTTTAAATCAATAAAATCAATGATTTGTGCAGAATCAGCTACATGACGCTCTCTTATTAGCTCTTTTTTTGCAGTATCTTTGCTGATAAGGTTAATTTGTTTATTCTTCTCCTGAAGCATAACAATAAACTTCTCAAAACCCATGAATGTTTCACGTGGAACATTTAGATCTTTTAATAAAGGGTATTTATTTAAAATTTCTTCCATTAAGCTATAAGCTTAATAGACTTTCTTTTTACGTGTGACAACAAGATATATACTGCAGCCGGCGTTATACCGTCTATTCTGAGTGCTTGCCCCATAGTTTTTGGTTTTATCAATTTAAACTTAGCTTTTACTTCATTTGAAAGTCCTGAAAGATTATCATAATTAACCTTGTCTGGAATAATTAAATTTTCATCTCTTTTAAAAGCTAATATATCTGCCTTTTGCTTTTTAAGATATCCTTTGTAATGAGCATTGATTTCTATTTGTTCGTCTATTTTATCATCAAAAAAAGGAATATCACGCCAAATTTCTCTTATTTTATTCATATCAACACCTTTTTGAGCTAGTACCTCACTACTATTTCTTAATACTCCGTCCTTGGCAATTTTTATATCAAATTGTTTTATTTTTGTTGGAGATATTTTTAATTGAAGCATTTTTTGCGATATTAATTTTATCTTATACTCTTTATCTTTAAATAGATTCTCTCTATCTTTAGATATTAATCCAATATCAATGCCCTTATTTGTTAATCTTTGGTCAGCATTATCTGCCCTTAGGCTTAATCTATATTCAGCTCTAGACGTAAACATTCTATAAGGTTCCGCAACACCCTTTGTCACCAAATCATCTATCATAACCCCAATGTATGCATCAGATCTGTCTAGAATAAATGGCTCTTCTTTCTTAAAGGATAAAGCAGCATTAATTCCAGCTATCAGTCCTTGTGCTGCAGCTTCTTCATAACCGGTAGTTCCATTTATCTGTCCTGCTAGGTAAAGATTTTGTATTTTTTTAGTTTCAAGGGTTAAAAATAACTCCCTAGGATCTATATAATCATATTCTATGGCATATCCTGGTCTTATAATTTTTACATTTTCTAATCCATTGATATTGTTACATATTTCTTGTTGTACTTCTTCGGGTAATGATGTGGATATTCCGTTTGGATATATTGTATGGTCATTTAGGCCCTCAGGCTCTAGATATATCTGATGTCTGTCCTTATCCGCAAATTTTACTATCTTATCTTCTATTGAGGGGCAATATCTTGGCCCAACACCTTGTATACTTCCAGAATACATTGCACTCCTTTTTAAGTTTTTTTCAATTATTTTATGAACCTTTTCATTGGTATAGGTCATCCGACATGAAACCTGTTTGTTGAAATTTTTTTTAGTTAAGAAGGAAAAAAAATAAGGATCCTTATCTGCAAATTGTTCTTCTAAATTATCAAACTTAATTGTACGCGCATCTAACCTTGGTGGAGTGCCTGTCTTAAGTCTTCCTATCTTAAAATCGTATTTTTTTAGTTGTTCGCTTAAACCTATTGAGGGCTTCTCATCAAACCTTCCAGCAGGAGTTCTTTCGTCACCAATATGAATTAAACCATTTAAAAAAGTGCCCGTTGTTAAGATTAACTTACCACATAATATTTGTTTACCCAACTTTGTTGTAAAACCGCTTATTGTGTTTTTATCAAAAATAAACTTAGTTACTGTATCAGAAAAAATGTTTAAATTACAGTAGTTTAACAGTTTTTCTTTCATATATTTACGATATAATGATCTATCAGATTGTGTTCTTGGTCCTTGGACTGCAGGACCTCTGCTTCTGTTTAAAAGTCTAAATTGTATACCTGACTTATCTGCGATCTCTCCCATTACACCATCCAAGGCATCTATCTCTCTAACAAGGTGTCCTTTTCCAAGACCGCCTATGGCTGGGTTACAAGACATCTCTCCTATGGTTTCAATTTTGTGAGTGAACAAGGCTGTGTTAACTCCAAGACGTGCAGAAGCTGCGGCTGCTTCACAACCAGCATGACCTCCTCCAATTACAACTACATCAAATGATAAATCATTTTTCATAACTTAAATTTATAACTGATCTAAGTTTTTACAAGACGAGAGTAAAATATTACTGGAATAAATTTGAGATTTAATTAAATTAAAAATCGGTGAAAATAGGCATAAATGATGCTAATAAGTGTTGTTTATCAACGATAAACATCAAGAATGGGTCTAAAACTCCCATAAAATGAATATTTTAAGCATAATAAAATTTGTTGATAATGATGACTTATTTAGGCAAAAAAAACTAATTAAAGAAATTATTTATTTGCCAATACAAAAATCATTAAAAATACTACCTAAAATTTCTTCAACGTCAACTTTCCCAACTATCATTCCAAGATGTCTTGTAGCTAACCGGAGGTCTTCAGCTGCTTTATCAAAATCGTCTGCTTTATTTTTTTCTTCAAAATTTTTTAAGTAGTCTAAGCTTTGCTCAAGATGTTGCCTGTGTCTTTCACGTGTAATTAAAATATCATCACTAGTAATAAATTTATTTTTTAATTTATTTTGTATTTTTAAAATTAAACTATCAATGTTGAGGTTATCTTTTACTGAAATCAAAACGTGGTTAAGATTTTTAATTTCGGAATTTAGATCTTTATTTAACAGGTCTGATTTGTTTATAACAAGAATTGCATTATCATCCATTAGTTCTTTCAAAAGTCCTTTAAAAACAGGTGTTTTAGCGTCTATTACAATAAGCTTCAAGTCTGCATCTTCAGCCTTATTAAGAGCTAATTTTATTCCTTTTTTTTCTATTTCATTTTTAGATTCTCTGATTCCAGCTGTGTCAGAAACAATAACTGGATAGCCGTTAATGTTTAGATGTGTTTCTATTACGTCTCTTGTTGTGCCAGCTATTTCTGAGACAATTGCTACATCACGATTTGAGAGATGATTGAGCAAACTAGATTTGCCCGCATTAGTTGGTCCTATGATTGCAATTTTAAATCCTTCTCTAATTCTTTCACCAACACTCTGATCATCTAATATTTTTTTAATATCTAAGATCACTTCATTGGAAGTTTTTTTAATATTTTTTAAAATATCTTCTGGTAGGTCTTCATCTGGAAAATCTATTTTTGCTTCAACGTGTGATAAAATTTTTAAAAGTTTTTCTCTTAGCGCATTAAATTTATCAGCAGACTTTCCATTCATAATTTTTATTGCTTGTTGTCTTTGAATTTCAGTTTCTGCCGAAATTAAATCAGCAATACTTTCTGCCTTGAGTAAATTTATTTTTCCATTTTGAAATGCAAGCTTTGTAAACTCACCCGGCTCAGCTAAACGACAACTTTTAATCTCTGATATAGAGTGGTGTAGAGCATCGATTACTGCTTTGCTCCCATGTATATGGAATTCGGCCATATCTTCACCTGTGTAGCTCTCAGGGCCAGGAAACCATATTATTAGACCTTCATCAATAAGCTCAAAAGTGTTGATTTTGTTAATTCTTTTTAATGTAGCAACCCTAGGTTCTGGAATTTTTGTGTTTGTTAATAATTGTATTACCTTTTTAGTATCCTCTCCGGAAACTCTAATAATTGCTATCCCAGAAATTCCAGGACCAGTTGATAGGGCATAAATTGTCATACAATATCTTACCCTCAATTTTATAATTATCTATCCATATAATTACTCAAAGCTTTCTTTAAAATAGAAGAAAACTCATTTGTAAAATTATCAACATCAAATAAGGGAGAGGCTAGAGCTCTTTCTCTTAGTGATCCCCTTAAAAATTCTAATTTTGTAAGATCTTTCTGTAATTGAATTGCTTTAATTAAATAATCTTCTTCATCTGCTGCTATAAATTCATCCATTCCTAAATTTAAATTTATGCTTTCTCCACAACGCGAGTTAAAATTAAATCCTTTCATAGTTAAAACTGGTATACCCATTAAAATTGACTCAAAAGATGTTGTCACACCAGGATAAGGAAAAGTATCAAGAGCTACATCAATTTTATTATATTGTTTAAGATGTTCCTCTCTAGTTAAGTTTTTATCTAAAATTAATATTTTATTCTCTTCAACATTGTGTTCTTTAAATTTTTTTGCAACATACTTAAAAGTCAAGTTAGAGGTTATGCTTCCAGATTTTAATATTAAGCGAGAATTTGTATTATTTAAAATCTTTGACCATAATTTAATTGTTTCATTGGAAAGTTTAGAAAAATTATTAAAAGAACCAAACGTAAAAATTGGGCTTTCTTTTGAGGGCAAGCTATTAATATTTGGGAGATTTTTTTGTCTCGACATTACATTCCATATTTTTGGTAAATACAATATTTTTTCAGAATATAAGCTTTCCTCTTCTTTTTTTATTAAATTAGGATCTGTAATAAGATAATCCATATTTTTTATTCCTAATGTATTGCAATATCCAAGCCATGAAATTTGAACAGGGGAACATCTTGTTCTTAAAGCTTGAATTCTATTTCCCACAGTAAAACCTGCTAAATCAATGAGAATATCTATATTTAGAGATCTTGCCAAATTTACAAACTCAATGTCTGCCATTTTTTTAATGTCATACCATTCATCAAATAATTTTTTAAGATCATCAGTCATTTCATCATAATTATTTGTTTCTAGGTTACTAAAAGCAAATATTTCAAAATCTTTTTTATTAATTTTTGACAAAACATCTTTTAAAAAAAAACTTACAGAATGTGTTTTAAAGTCAGGAGATAAAAGGGCTAATTTTATTTTATTTTTTTTAAAATTTGTATTAATTTTTAATAATGAATTATCTTCTATTTTTGGAAGCCTATCAAATTCTAAGGCATATTTTAACTGATCACTTTGAGATTTACTTGTTATATAATTAAGTGACGATAGATGATTTTCCCATACGCTTGGATAGTTTGGATTAACTTTAATTAGTTGAGAAGAAAAAAAGTGTGCTTCAGATATATTCCCTGAGGCAAAGTTAATTTTATGTAATGCCTCAAGAACTTTTTCATCTTTATTATCAACTTTGTATCTTTCAATTAAGTGGGGTGAAACATATTTATATTCTCTTGATTTTATGCTTACTATTATTAAATTATAAAGCATGTCCAAGTTTAATTTATTAGAAACATAAACTTTTTCAAAAAAATAAGCTGCTTTTATAAGGTCTTCTTTTTTTGAACTAGTATTTAATGCTTTGGAGGTGGCATAGATTGTTATTATTTGTGTTGGCTGTTTATTCACATCACCTAATAATTCTATTTCAAATTCTATTTCAGAATATTTTTTATTGTTAAATAAGTGTAGTAGTTTTTTTTTTAGATCTGTTTCGAGATCAGCCATAAAATATTATGCTGGTTTGTTCATCGAATTAAAGAAGTCAGCATTGCTTTTTGTCTCCTTAAGTTTTGAATTTATAAATTCTATTGCATCCATTGTTCCCATTGGACCAATAATTCTTCTAAGGACATTCATTTTTGAAAGGTCATCTTTGTCAAATAAAAGCTCCTCTCTTCTTGTTCCAGATTTGGTAATATCTATTGCTGGATAAATTCTTTTCTCTGCAATTTTTCTATCAAGCACCGTTTCACTATTTCCAGTTCCTTTGAATTCTTCAAAAATAACCTCGTCCATTCTAGAACCTGTATCAACTAGAGCAGTTGATATAATTGTCAACGATCCACCTTCTTCAATATTTCTTGCAGCACCAAAAAATCTTTTTGGTCTTTGTAAGGCGTTTGCATCAACACCCCCTGTTAGAACTTTTCCTGAGCTTGGTATTACTGCGTTGTAAGCTCTTCCTAATCTTGTGATTGAATCCAATAAAATAACCACGTCTTTTTTGTGTTCTGTTAATCTTTTTGCTTTTTCAATTACCATTTCGGCAACGGCTACGTGCCTTGTAGCAGGCTCATCAAATGTAGAGCTGATAACCTCTCCTTTAACAGTTCGCTGCATGTCAGTTACTTCTTCGGGCCTTTCATCAATTAACAAAACCATCAAATAACTTTCTGGATAATTTTTAGCAATTGAATTTGCGATACTTTGTAAAATCATTGTCTTACCTGCTTTGGGAGGAGAGATAATTATTGATCTTTGACCTTTTCCAATCGGACTTACAAGGTCTATTAATCTTGGAGTTAAATCTGGTTTTTTTTCTATTGTGGTCGTCTCAATCTCCATCACCATTTGTTGATCGGGATAAAGTGGGGTTAAATTATCGAAAGCAATTTTATGTCGTGCTTTTTCTGGTTCTTCAAAGTTTATTTTACTAACTTGTAGTAACGCAAAATATCTTTCACCCTCTTTAGGGGCTCTAACAGGACCTTCAACCGTGTCACCTGTTCTTAGACCAAATTTTCTTATCTGACTTGGGCTTATATAAATGTCATCTGGTCCAGGTAGGTAATTTGATTCCATTGCTCTTAAAAAACCAAACCCATCTTGAAGCAACTGCAAAACTCCTGCTCCAGTTATTTCTTCTTTTTCAGCAACTTTTTTTAATATGGCAAATAAAATTTCTTGCTTTCTTAGTGTGCTAGCATTTTCAATTCCAAGCTCTTCTGCTTGTGTAATTAATTGTTCTGATGATTTTAGTTTAAGTTCTTGAATGTTCATATTTGAGGGAGGTTTGTTTAAGATTTTTTAGATAAGATAAATATATATACTCTTTAAAGTATTACAAGCTTAGATGGGCTTAAAAACAACGATAAAAACAATCAAAATAAGCAATATTGTTGGCACCTCATTAATTATTCTAAAAAATTTAGATGATTTGGTATTTTGATCCAGCTTAAAATCACTGAGAAGCTTAGATAAATAAAAGTGATATAAGGTTAACAAAACAACCAACAACAATTTTAACTTAACCCAAGTGGCAGATAGAACCTCGAGGCCCAGAGAAGAAATTAAAAATAAACCAAAAGTCCAAGTTAAAATCATAGCTGGAGTCATAATATAAAAATATAGTTTTTTTTCCATTACTTTAAATATTAAAGACGTACTTTCATCTTTTAAATTTTCAACATGATAAACAAAAATTCTTGGCAAATACAAAAGTCCTGCCATCCAGGAAATTACTACAATTAAATGTAGACTCTTAAATAATAAATAACTATTCATAATTTAAACAAGGACATTTTTTAAAATTAGAAGGACACTGTATCTTTGGTGGATAAAGATTCTCATTTATTTTATATTCATTTTTTTTAATTATTAATTCTGACAATGCTTTAATAAAATCTTCATTAATACCAAGTGCCGGAACTCTTGTGTAATTTGTACACCCATTAGCATTTGCTATTTCTTTATATTCTATATCAAGCTCAACCAGGGTTTCTGAGTGTTCAGAAACAAACGCAATAGGGACCAAAACAATATGCTTACCAATCTTGGAATTTTCAATAATTATATCTTCTGTTGATGGTCCTATCCATTTCAATGGGCCAACTCGACTTTGATAACTCAATATCCAATCTAAGTTTTCATCATTTAGGCTCTCAACTATTTTTTTAACAGACTGTTCTACTTGCCATTGATAGGGGTCTCCTTTCTTAATGTTTTTTTCTGGCAAACCATGCGCAGAAAATATTAATTTGAAGTTTTTAAGGTTTTTAATTTTTTTTATTATTTCTTTTGTATGAGCGTTAATAAAATTCTGATCTGTTGGATAACAGCAGATTGTACTTGTTTTAACGTGATAGCTATTTTTTTTACAAACATCTTTCCATTCTTTAACTGAAGACCCTGATGTTGCAGCAGAGTATTGGGGATAAAGAGGCAATAGAACAGCTTCGTCTGGGTTATATAACTGAACATCTTTAATCACGTTTTTGGCTCTTGGATTCCAGCATCTCATTATGATGAAACATTTATATTCATCTTCTGTTTGTGTTTGATTTAATTTTGTTTCTAGGGCTTTAGATTGTTCTTTGGTTAGTTTTAGTATGGGTGATGACCCACCAAGTTCTGCATAAATCTTTTTAGCGACAGGGGCTCTTCTATTTGAGATAAGTTTTGCCAGAGGATATCTTAAAAGAGTTGGTAAATTTAAAATTGCTGGGTCATTGAATAAATTAAATAAAAAAGGTTCAACGCTTTCTATTTTATCAGGACCCCCAAGGTTAAATAAGATAATTGCTTTTTTCATTTAATAATTTTTTACAGTCTTTACTAAATAATCAACCATATCAGGATTGGTCTCGGGTAACACCCCATGACCCAAATTAAAAATATACGGGTGATCTTTAAAAATATCTAAATATTTTAAGGCCTGCTTTTTTAAATTTTCAGTATCTGTTAGTAAAACTTTAGGATCAAGTCCACCTTGAACGGGTATGTTGATTTCTTTACATATAGAAATGGGGTTTACATTGTAATCAATATTAACAGCATCAGGTTTAACTATATCACAATAATTTTTATAATTTTTTACTCCCCTTGGAAAACAAATAACCGGTATGTTTAATGATTTTATATAATCTACTAAATTTAAAGTTGGAACATAAACATAGTTTGGTAAATCTTTTTCTTCTAGTAGTCCTGCCCAGCTATCAAAAATTTGGATTACTGTTGCGCCATTTTTAATCTGCTGGTTAATATGTACTTTTAAAAATTTTTCTAATATTATTAAAATTCTGTTTATTAAAAACTCATCTTTAAAAAAACTTTTTATTAATTCTTTTTTTGGTGAACATTTATTAATCATATAAACTAATAATGTCCATGGTGCTCCAACAAATCCTATTAAATTTTTATTTTTAATTAAATTATCTTCACTCACTTTTTTAATTGATTTATAAATAGGGTATAGTTTTTCTATAAAATCAATTTCATCAATTTTAGATATTTGATCTAAATTGAGAGTGCCTAGCTGTGGACCAAAATTTTTTTTAAATTCTACTTTTTGACTTAACCCATAAGGTAACATTAAAATATCTGAAAATATTATTGCAGCATCTAATTCAAATCTTTTTAAAGGTTGCAATGTAATTTTTGACGATAAATTTTCATTTAGACATAAATTAATAAAGTCTGGATTTAATTTTCTAATTTCCCTAAACTCAGGAAGATACCTTCCAGCCTGCCTCATTAGCCATATAGGAGTATTTGTTGTTTTTTTATTTATTATGGTTTCTTGAATAGGTGTCATAATAATAAGTAAATATTTAATTATAGTATTAGTTATATAGTATGTGAATAACGGTAATTAATTATTTATCACACTTTATACATTATTTATTAACAACTAATATTTTATAGAATTAAAGTATATTGTTTAAATTGAAGCTCTATTTAATATTATTAGATAAAATGTATATTAATAGTCAACATGTTTATTAATGTTTATAAAAACGAGCTTTTACAAGGAAAAATAAGATCCATCGTAATTACAAAAAATGGTAATAATAATACTTAATTATCAACATTTTATTCATGCATAATACATATCAAATATACCTAATATCAGACTCTACCGGAGAAACTTTAGATAGAGTTTTTTTGGCTATTAAAGCACAATTTAAAAACATAGAATATAACGTAAAATCATATTTTTTTACACGGACTGAAAACCAAGTTGTTAAAATTATTGAAGAAGCAAAAAAAAATAAAAATTCAATAATTTTATATACTATTGTTGATAACAGCCTTGCAAAATTTCTAGCAAATAAAAGCGTTGAAAAAAAAATTCCTTGCTTTGGTGTTTTAGGAAACTTAATTCTTAGTTTTTCGAAATTATTAAACCAGCAAGCGTCACACGTTCCAAGTGGGCAGCACGCTCTTAACGAGGAATATTATGAAAGGATTGAAGCCATTCAATTTACAATGAATCATGATGATGGAAACATGGTTGAAGAATTAGATAAATCAGATTTAATATTATTGGGTGTTAGCAGAACAAGCAAAACCCCAACCTCTATTTATTTAGCAAACAAGGGTTTTAAAACTTCAAATATTCCACTCGTTAATGAAAATTCAATACCTAAAAGCTTAAAAGAAAACCCAAAAATGGTATGTGTTATTGGACTAACAACAGAAGCAGAAAGACTGGTCGACATAAGAAAAAATAGAATGATGACTTTGAAAGAGAGAGAAAATACTAGCTATACGGATATTAAAAAAATCAAAGAAGAAATAGAAGAGGCAAAAAAAACTTTTGCAAAATATAAATGGCCAACAATTGACGTTACTCGAAAATCAGTTGAGGAAACGGCTGCATCAATAATTAAAATACACGAAATATATAAAAATAATGGTTAATGAAATAATACTTGCATCAAAAAGTGGCGTACGAAAAAAAATTTTAGAAGATAACAAGATTACATGCAAGGTTGAACCGTCCAATGTGGATGAAGAAAGTATTAAAGAAAGTTTATTAAAAGAAGAAGCGTCTCCAGAAATTATTTCTAAAAATCTTGCTGAGCTTAAAGCAAACAAAATAAGTCAAAAAAAAACAGCAGAACTGGTTTTAGGAGCTGACAGTGTTATTGATTTGAATGGCAAAATAATATCGAAGCCGACAAATAGAGATGAGGCCCTAGAAATACTCCGCGATTTAAATGGTCAGACGCATCACTTGATAAGTTCAGTTTGTATTTCACAAAATGGTTCAATGATTTGGAACTATACAGACAAGGCATCTTTGACCATGAAAAAAATGAGAGAAGACGAACTTAAAAGTTATCTAGCTAAGATAAGTGATGAAGCACTATACGCTTACAATGTTTATCAAATTGAGGGTGAGGGCAGGTCTTTATTCTCCAAGATAGAAGGGGATGAGGACACAATAATGGGTTTACCTGTTAAGAAAATTAAAGAATATTTAAACAATTATAAATGAAAAAATATCTAGTTATAGGAAATCCAATTGAGCACTCTCTCTCGCCTTTAATACACAATCATTGGATGAAGAAATATCGTTTAACCGAAAGTGTTTACGAAAAGAGAAAAGTAGAAGAAAAAGATTTAAAAAATATAATCAAAGAAATTAAAGAGGATGAAATAGCTGGTGTTAACGTTACTGTGCCATTTAAAAAATTAATTATTCCTTTTTTAGATAAACTAGATTTTAGTGCTGAAGAAACTCAATCTGTAAATACCCTTTTTAAGATTAACAATAAGATTATCGGATACAATACAGACAGAGCTGGTTTTTGGGACACTATAAGAAAATTTTATCCACCTAGCAATGACCCGATAGTGCCACCACCTCTCGAAGGTAAGCGTATTTTAATTATAGGTGCTGGTGGCGTTACATCATCCATAATTTCTGCTCTTAAAGATGAAGGAGCTAATAATATTATTTTAAGCAACAGAACAAAGGAAAAAGCAAACGAATTAAAAAAACTATTTCCAGGATTAGAAGTTCTGGATTGGGGTAAAAAACTACCAATTTGTAATATTGTAATCAACACAACTAGTGTTGGTTTAATTAAAGATGAAGAAATAAAAATAGATTTTAGTGAGTATGATAAAAACTTTCATGAAAATCTTCTGTTTTATGATTTAATTTACAATCCAAAAGAAACTAGTTTTTTAAAGAAAGCAAGACTAAGAGGAAACAAAACAATGAATGGTAAAATGATGTTTTTAAATCAAGCAAAATATGCTTTTAATATTTGGACAAATATAATGCCTGAAATTGATAATGGAGTAGCTAAACTTTTAGATTGATGATCAAAATTGGAATTTTAGGAGATATAGGATCGGGCAAGAGCTATGTAGCTAAAAATTTTGGTTATCCAGTATTCAATGCAGATGTTGAAGTAGGCAAACTGTATAAGAAAGAAAAAAAAATTTTTAATAAATTAAAAAAAATTTTACCCAAACATATTCACTCATTTCCAATAAACAAAAATGAAATTTGTGATGCTATATTAGCTAATAATTCAAATTTAAAAAAAATTATTAAAATTGTTCATTTAGAAATAAAAAAAAAAATAAATATATTTTTAAAAAAA
>Ga0209709_10000239_pt1 | contig 53139 bp, 71 predicted proteins | sample ArcticOcean_MG_C_2_FD_187435 | JGI IMG/M metagenome (GOLD analysis project Ga0209709, IMG submission 187435) | Marine microbial communities from western Arctic Ocean - ArcticOcean_MG_CB4_136 (SPAdes) (version 2) | ecosystem: Environmental > Aquatic > Marine > Oceanic | place: Arctic Ocean... | reverse complement strand
TTTAGAGGGAAAAGAACTTGACAATATACAACAGGTTAATATAATTAAAGCATCTAGATATGCTGAAAATGCTAACCTAGATTTTACTGCAGAACAGACACGGGTATTTTCTAATTCTAAATTATTGGAATCATTAAACTTAAATAACCTAGATTATGATCAGGCTCGTGTATTACAAAATGCTGCAAACTATTCTCAAATGGATAATGTAGAATTTAACAATAGACAAGCAGCTCAAGTAGAAAATGCTAAAAACTTTTTATCTATGAATATAGCTAATCTAACAAATGATCAACAAGCTACTATATTGTATTCTCAACAGCTACAACAAGGTTTATTATCTGATCAAGCAGCTCAAAATGCAGCACTACAATTTAATGCAACTAGTGAAAACCAAGTAGAACAATTCTATGAAAATTTAACTGCAGACATTAGAAAGTTTAATTCTACTCAATTAAATGCAATGGAACAATTTAATTCAGGACAATCAAATGCTTTAGAGCAGTTTAATACTACATTACAAAATCAAAGAGAACAATTTAATGCTAAAAATACTATTGAAATAGAGCAGTCAAATGTTAATTTTAGAAGAGAGTTAAATACTTTAAATACTGCAGGCATAAATGCACAAAATCAATTTAACACTCAAAACTTATTAAATTTATCTAATCAAGCTTTATCTGATATATGGCAACAATATAGAGATGAAGCTACGTATGCGTGGAATGCAGGACAAAATGATGAAGATAGAAAATTTAATTTAGCTATGGCTATAATGCAATCTGAGATACAACAAAAATTCTTTGAAGATACTATGGATTATAATGTAGCATCAGGCATAGGAGGTCTTATTGGAGATATAATAGGTGCTGTTATAGACTATAATAAACCTCCACCTACTGAATAAGGAGAAACGCAATGGGTTGGATAAATGACGCAATAGATAAACTAACAGGAAATGATGGAAAAGCTACTGATGCAGATTTAGCAAGAGAAGCTAGAGAAAAAGTATATGAATCTCAATTAATGAGTTATAAAGATTTTGGTATAAGCAGTAAATTTTTTAGTAGCTCTCCTAGCATGCCCTTAAAACAAAATAGAAAAGCAGCTAACCTAGCTAAGTTTGATCCTGGATTTATAGCTAATTATTATTCTTACGCTAATGCAGTAGAACGAAAAAAGAAACAGGCTGCAGCAGCTTTGGTTAAATCATTTACATAGGAAACACAATGAAAAAAACAGCAACCCTTACCACAGAAAAAAAAGAGTCTTTTAAAGCTCCTCTACCTGGAATATCTCTTACAGAAACTCCAGGAAAATTTCCTTGGGATAAGCCTCCTAAAATGACTGATCCTCAACAAGTCTTAGATTACGTAGAAGAATTATTAGTACGACCTGAAACAACAGAAAAAATAATAGATCTTTTAGAAGCTAACGCTACTCCAAAACTATTAGCAAAAAGTATTTCTAAAGGAGGGTGGTTTGGTAATTTATGGAATCCTGATATAGGAGAAATGATAGAGTTTCCTGTAGCAGCCATGATAACATTAATAGGTTTAGAAGCAGATGTAGATATAAACACAGGCGTAGATAAAGGAGTTAAAAAACCTTTATTAGCTCAGGCTAAACGAAGACTTAAAGAAATAAAAAATGAAAAAGAAAATACTATAGAAGGTGATGTTGAAGAAGCTGTAATAGTAGAAGATAAGCCTATTATAGGCATAATGTCAAGGGGTGTATAATGAGTATTCTTAAAGGATTAGTTGCAGGTACAACAACTGCTGTTAGAAATAGATTAGCAGACCAAAAAACTGAAAGAGACGCTGGATTTAGTCTTCTTGAACAGACTACTAAAGAAAATATAGAAGCATTAAAACTTAAAAAAACTGCTGTTACTAGATATGATAATGTTTTATTAAAAGTAGCTCAAGATATGGTAAAAGATAACGTAATTGATCCTCTAACAAATGAACCAGTATCTGAAAAGGTAGCCTATGATATGGCATATGACCTTGACCAAAATTTTCTTAATCAAACAAATGATAATGGCTACGCTACTACTAACTATAAAGATTTACTAAACGTGTATAAACAATCTAACTTAAATGGAAACTCTTTATATGTACTAAACAAAGGAGAATTAGAAAGAAATCTTGAACCTGAGCCTGAGCCTGAAGAAATACCTGGAGACGACAGAAATATGTTTCAAAAAATATTTAAAAACGATCCTAATTATGCTGCAGAACAAGTAGCTAGAAAATATGGAATTACACCAGGAGAGGCTACTGCTTTTGGAGGAAGTCAAGAAAATGCTTTAAATATGTACGGTATAGCAGATGTATATAAAGGAGATCAAAGAAGATTTAGTGGAAGAGATTTATCAGGAAGTGGTGTGGCGTATCTAACTGCTTCTAATATTTTTGCAAAAAATGTTGAGTTACAAACAACAAAGTTTAAAACTTATTTTAGCCCAGATTCACAAGGAAGAATTTTTATATCTGAAGCTGCTCCTGAATGGTTTGCAATAGCTATGAATGCAGGTACTTCAGTTATAGGTTCTGTAGCAGATAACAGTGGAACTAATAAAGTAATGGTAGGTCCTACTGTAGCTTATGCAGGTGAAGTATCAGAGATATTAATAGATTATCAAGAACTACAAGACGGGCTATCAATCCTTGGAAAAGATATACAAACTAAATATAAATTCTTACTAAATCCACCTAAAGTTGCAGATCGTACAGCAACAACCAATTATAAGACTTTAAGAGAAGATATAGTAAAAAAACTTGACATAGGAATAGAAAAGAACGAGGTAACTAAAAGAGTTAAAACAAGAATACTAGATGCATATGATAAGTCTCTTATAGATGGAGATGAATTTACAGAATTAAGCACTCTTGAGATAGATACACAAAACGTACTAAAAAACATAAAAAAATTAAAATTTACTAAATATGCACTTAACCAAGCAAGAGAGAGAGGCGTTGAAGAAACTGAAGTAGAAACTGAAGTAGAGCCTGAAGTAGAAACTGAAGTAGAACCTGAAAAAGTAGAAACTGAAGTAGGACCTGAAAAAGTAGTACCTTTTACAGAAGAACAATTAGAATCAGAAAGAAACATAAAAATTAATCAAGCACAAGACCTTATGAATAAAGTTTTTGACACTGAAAATTTTAATGAAGTTGCATCTTCTATGGAAAACAATCCTTTTCTAGAAGACTTTAATGTTTCTCCAATTGAGGAAAGCAGTAACGATAGTGCTGAAGACCCTACAATACGTAGCGTTGTAAGTTCTGCTGTTGATTCTGCAGCAGCTACAAGTAGAATAAAAACTATTGCTAGAAATGTTAAAGTTCAAATAAATCAAAATAAAATAGAAAGAGCACGAGAATTAATTACTGAAGCAGTTTCTTTAGGTAACAACATTAAAGGCATTAGCGGCATGGAAGAATATAGTACTATTATGGGCTATGCAAAACAGTTAGGAGAACTTGAATAATGGCAATAGATGAAACAGTAGTTATAGGAACACGAGGCGGAGGATCTCGCTTTGGAGGATTTGGAGGATTAGGAGGTAGAAGTAACAGCTACGGACTTGATTCTTATGATTTTAGTATACAAGACTCTAATATGATGGAAAAAGACTTAGCAGGAGATCGTTCTATGTCTGTTGAAGAACGAGAAGAAGAACATGATAAAATGTATAACTATGCAGATACAGAAAGAAAAAAACTTCTTAAAGACGAGATAAAGACTAATTTAAAAACTTCTACTGACGAGACTGTTGCAGACAGATCTTTAATAAAAAAACCTTCTTTGTTTGATAAGGCAAAAGATAAAGCATCAGAGTATTTAGTAGGCGAAGTAGATAACGCAGCAGAGCTAGGTAAATTATATTTAGATGTTACTAGTCCTCTAAATGTAGCTACGACAGTTCTAACAAGTGGAGTAGCAACTACCACAAATTTATTAAATTTCTTTGGTAAAAATCTTGGACTCTCAAAAGGAAAACTTAACGCAGATAAAGTTATTGACATTATTGGTGCTCCTAATAATTTAGTAAAAGGCATTACTGATGGGTTAATAGACCGTGGAGCAAACGCAGTTACAGGAATTATAGAAGGCGAAGATCAAGGCGAAAATCAAGGTGGGGATAGAGGATAATCCATGGCAGAAAAAAAATTTACTTACGAATACCTTCTTACAGATGAGGCTCAAGACAGTGTTATAAGACCTTTTATTGATATGGTATATGGAGAAAAAACTTCTTCTAAAATTAAAGATAGCAAAGAAGCTACTGCAAAATTCTTAGAGCATCATCGTACTTTTGATATAGGTAATGAATTTACTGTATTTAGAGATTTATCTTATGTAAGAGATACTGAAGAAAGAAATGGTTTTAAACAAGAAGATAGACTTCTTAACTATAGACAGTCTCGTGACCTTTTTGATTCTTACGAAGGTTATGGTGGATCAGAATCTGGTTTTACAGCATTTGGAGATTATTTAGAAGGTTTAGCTAAATCTCCTTCTTTATGGGGATCTGTATTTACTGGTGGATTTGGTAAAGGTGCTCAGATGACAGGAAGTAAACTTACCCAAGAAGCTATAAAACAATTTGTAAAAGCTCAAACAAAACAATTAGGAAAAGCACCTAGTAAAAAAGCTATAAAAGAATTTGCTGAAAACGAGGCTAGAAAAGTAGCAGCTAAAGAAGTTGTAAAAAAAGGTGCGTACAAAACAGGAACTAAAAAAGGAACAAATAAACTTATAGATACTGCTAGTGAAGAGGCTATTAAAAAATATGGCATGCGACAATTAGGGATTGCTGCAGGAGTAGAAGGAGCAATAGGCACTGTTACTAATTTAGGTATGCAAGGGGTAGAAACAGCAGGAAAAGATATAGACTTACAAACAAGAGAGGCTTTTTCTATGCCTGAAGCTCTTTTTGTAGGTGGAGTTTCTTCTGCTTTTGCAGGAGGTATAGCATATCCTTTAGCAGTATGGCAAGCTAGAAAAGCAGCAAATGTTACAGCAAATACTATAAATAAAAATGGTGCACGAGCTATTGAAATAAACAACAATAAACAGGAATACTTGTTAAATAATCCTGGTGCAAAAGAAAGAATAGCAACATTAACAAAAGAAATGGCAGAAGAAAGTGATAATTTATGGAAAAACATAGATGGAAAAGGTAAAGAAATAATAGACAGTGCTATAGGTGAAGGACTAACAGATTACACAAGAGCTCAAATTAAAACTGAAATAAATGATAATTTAGTGTACGCTATGGATGAAGTTATGCAGACTAATAATTTTAAACTTGGTCCTACAACAAAAAAAGAAGCAGCTAAACTAAATGCTAAAGCTAAAAAAGCAGGTCTTCCTGAAATACATGAGGAAGCTTCTGTTACTCGTCAAATATTTTTAGCTTTAGACGAGTCTAGTAATAATCCTTTAGATTTAGGTTCTTTTAAAAAAACTATGGATAAATACGATATAGGAATAGATGATTTTAGATACATGTGGTGGTCTTCTATATCTGATGCAGGTAAACTATTAGGATCGTGGGGAAACTTTACACAAAAAATAAATAAATTTTCTAAAGAAATAGAAAAAGGTGCTGCTTCTTTTGATAAAGTTTCAGGCAGACCTGGAGAAAAAATTACTTATACAAATCAAATAATAGATACAAGAAAGATAGGAGAAAATACTACTTATTCTATAAAGCAAGCGGAAAGAGATAGAATTAAATTAGAAAAAGCTGCTGCGAGTGGAAATCCTTATTTTGAGGTTATAAGAGTATCTGACAACTTTAGAAGAGCTCTTATGGTATCTCAACCTAAAACAGCAGTACGTAATTTTATGTCTGTAGTAGGCAGACTTCCTATGGATGCAGGTGCTAGATTAATAGATAATAGCATAGCATATGCTGTAAATACTTATCAGGGTACTAAAAACACTAGATCTGTAAGAATGTCTGATTCTTTTGCAATGTTTAAACATTTAATAAACAATGGTGAAGCGGGATCAGCTATTGAAGAAATATTAACAAACGTAGACAAACTTCATTATCATAATTTATTTACTAACTACTCTGAAATAAGCCATGCTTTAGGTAAAAATTCTACCCCTTTTACAAAAAGTGTTCAAAATTTAGCCGATACCGTAAACGTAATGAATAGAACACAAGAACATCTATTTAGAAGAATGGCTTTTATGGGATCACTAGAAAGACAATTAACTAGAGCAAACATTGTAGGAAAAAATGGTAAATATAAAACATGGAAAGACTTTATGGATAATGGTCTTACTGATAAACAACTATGGTTAAGTGATGATACTTTTATAGAAAGAGCTATAGATGACGCATTAGATTTTACGTTTCAAGGTCGTGTAGGATCAAGAGGGTCTGCCTCAGAATCTGTAGGTCCTATTAAAGCAACATTTGATACTATTGCAAAACCTCTTGTAGATGCTTTGTCAACCCCTGCTATTGGTACAGGTTTTGTAGCCTTTCCAAGATTTCTTTATAATTCTTTAAAGTTTCAAATAGAGTACAGTCCTATAGGATTAGGTGATGCACTGTATTCTAAAATAGTTAAAAGAAAACTTTATAAAGCAGCAGATAAAAATACTAAAAAAACGTATCAAGACTACTCAGACATAGGAAAAGGAGCGGTAGGAACAATGATGTTTGGGGCAGCTATATTAGCAAGAAAAAGCGAATACGCAGGAGAGAAATGGGATGAATTAGTAAATGAAAGAGGCGAAACTCAAGGCTTAGGTACTATAGGTCCTAACGTTGCTCCGTATTTATTTTGGGCAGATTACTTTATAAGAAATCATTTAGAGTCTTCATCAAGAGCTCTTTCTTTTGAAGAGATACAAGAACGTATAGCTGATGGAGTTCCTATAGCTGAAATAGAAAAAGAAGTAATAAAGACTAAAGGACCTAGAGCGTATAAAAGTGCTAAAGATTTTTGGAGAGAAGCAGTTAGAGCAGGTATAGGGACTCAAGCAAGAGTAGGAACTGTTGCTACTTTTATGGATGAGTTATTTGTAAAAACAGGGTCTACAAGAATAGACAGTACTTACGATTCAGGAGGATTGTTTACTAATCTTGAACAAACTTTTTCACCTTTAGCTAAATTTGGAGGAAATTATTTTTCAGGATTTATGACACCTTTTGCTGAAACACAAGATTTATATTCTATATGGGATGAAACAGAAGAAATAAGTAGAGACACAAAATTTGATACTTTTTCAGGTCCGTTAAAAGCTAAAATGCCTAAGCCTCTTAGAGTATTTTTAGGAGGAAAAGGAACGTTTGAAGATATGCTTCCTGCAAAAGATCCTTTTAGAGAAGGTGTAAAAAGAAAAGAAAGTCCTATTTTAAGTCAGATTACAGGATTTTTAGTCAAAAAACCTAAAACACCAGAACATGCTGAGTTTGATAGATTAAATTTTCAATATCAAGATTTAGTACGATGGGATGAAAGTCCTTCTTTATCTTTTGCATATAAGGAATTAATAGATTTAGGGTTAAAAGGGCACAGAAGTTATATAGAAAGCCCCGAATATAAAAATATGAATGATTATCAAAAGGCTGAGTACTGGAGAGATACAGCTATATACAATATAAGAAACTCTGCTAGAGAACATCTAAAAGCTAGATTTGCTAATAGATTTAGTGACGACAACCTATATGATAATTTAAATATTATAAGAAGTATGAGCCAAGAAAAAAGATTAAGACTAGAAAGTGAAGGAGTAATAGATGAGTTATCTAGAGATGGGTACAACTCTGAAGAACTAGAACAACAAATGAAAAATAAATTATTACAAGATTATGAAAAATATGGTATAAATAAATAATTACAAGCAAGAGGAGGCAACAGTGAAAAACTTTATAAAAGATATAGCAGTAGGAATAGTATCTGTAGCACTAGTTGCAACTCTTGTTGTACCTAATAATCTATTTGGTGAAGACTCAAACATAACTAACACCACTACTAGTACCGTAACTTCTAATAATACCAATGCAAATACAAACGTAAATACCAATAACAACACCATAACTAGTACTGGAACAAATACTAACAACAATACTAACATTAATCAAACTAGTATAAGCCAGACTACAAATGCTACAAACACTAATTATAATACCAACAACAATACAACTAATAGCACATCTGATGTAACATCAAATATAACCCAAACTCAAAATGTTACTAACAATAGTACCATATCTAGTACCTCTGTAGGCACAAACACAAACTTAAATACCAATACTAACACATCAAACAATACAAATAATAATAATTCTAATAACACAAACGTGAATACTAACACCAATAATAGCACTAGTAATTCTACTGTAGATGCTAATAATACTAATGTTAATTCTAATACCAACGTAAATACCAACAATTCTAATAACAATAATACTAGTGTATCTCGTAATGATTCTACGCAAAAGGTAACACAAAGAATTAAATCAGCACCACCAAGTGCTATAGCACCATCTATAATGAGTTACAGCCAAGACTTGTGTACCACAGGTGCTAGTTCTGCAGTACAGACGCAGTTCTTTGGTGTATCAACAGGTAGAAGTGTACGAGATGATAACTGCGAAAGACTAAAATTATCAAAGGGTCTATACGATATGGGAATGAAAGTGGCAGCAGTTGCTATGCTTTGTGCAGATAAAAGAGTGCATTTAGCTATGGAAATGGCAGGAACTCCCTGTCCGTATAAAGGCAAGATTGGTGCAGAAGCTAAGGCTGCTTGGGCAGAGAATCCAGAAGATAGACCTGATTGGGATGATATAAAGAAAGAAATCTCTTCTCATGAATTTAAGGCGTATAAGAAAAAAGATTTCTGTAAGAAGTATCCCACACATAAAATATGCTTAGATTAGTATTCTTATTACTCTTTAGCATTTCGGCACAAGCCAACACTCCTGTATTCACAACAGGTACTGATCCAATTTTAAATATCCAAAACACAGGCACTGCTCTAAACCTTCAAGACGATCAGATGTCTGGGATGAAAGACTTAGGTTTTAGCTTTACACATTACGGTAACGATTACACCCAAGCAAACATATCTATGAACGGCTTTCTTACATTTAATTCTAACTTCTCTGTTAATAATTATAGAAACTACATGTCAGAAACTCTTCCTGCATCAGGTTTTAACTTTTCAATCATGCCTTTATGGACTGATTTAATTAACTCTGGAGGCACTCAAAACCCCTACATACAAACTTTCGGAGAAACTTCCGCAACAGACCAATACTTTGTAGTAGGTTGGTACAATGCACAAGAGTACAGCAGGTCAGGAAACTTAAATTCTTTTGAGGCTATCTTGTATGAAACAAGTAATGTTGTAGAGTTTAGGTACGATAAGATAGACATATCTAATCATAATATAACAATAGGTATGCAAGGCAATAACACACAATCTTTAACACATTTACGCTATGTAGACACAGGTAGCACTAGCTACGAACTAGCTACAGACTGGTCTGTTACAACCAAAACAGATGAGTCCTTTAGTAATCTTTCTTCTGAGTGCTTAATAGATGGAGACTTCAGTGAGCTATGTAGTATATATGAGTTAGACAACGAATTTGAAGACGGTTTTGAAGACGAAGAGTATCTACGTGGCTCAGGTGTATCTGATGCTATGTTGTTAGGTTATGATAATGAGGAGGAATTTTATGGTTTCAATGATGAAGAAACTTATACAGGAACATCTGTTTTTTTTACGGGTGCTGATATTAGGGATGGTGGCGGTACTGACGATGATGGGAATATTAGCATTAGCTATTTTGAGTATGATATAACGGACACAGAAGACCATGAAGATAACTTTAATAATTTTAATTTATTTGCTGATAGGGACTTTACTATGGGCGGTGATGAAGAAACCTTAATATTTATAGACTTTGAATCTCTAGAAGGGGATACTTTACTAACTATTCCTGACTTAATAGAGTTGCCTAGTATAGAAGATCTACAAGATATAAGAATGACGGAAGATGAGTTTGAAGAGTTTGCTCAACACATGGATGAACATTTTGACTTCCAAGATGAGATGGACCAAGAAAATTGGGAAGACCAGTTTGAGGACTTTGAGGAGCATACAGAAGAAGAGATACAAGAAGAGCAAGTAGAAGAACGTGAAGAACAAGTAGAAAGAGAAGAAGCTGAAGAAGAGCTAGAAGAAGCTGAAGAAGAAAGAGAAGAAGAACTAGAAGAAATATTTGATGAAGAGAATGCAGAAGAAGATGAAAGGACTGAGGATAGACCTAGAAGAACAGAAAGAAGAAACACAGTAAGAAACATAGTGACATTTAATACTAACAGTACTTCAAATGTTGTGAACTCTAGCATATCATCTAGTACTCAAACTTCACAGAACAATAACTCTGGTGCGGTATCTACAGGAAGTAGTAATGTAGTGACATCATCAGGCAGTATGGGAGCAGTATCTGTATCTAACTCACCTAGCATATCAGCACAAATATCTGCATCTCAAGTACAGACTAATACTGTATTACAATCTATTGATATACTTCCTATGCCTACTATGGATAATACTCCATCAATGGTAATGGCAGAAGTTCAAATAACAACAATGGACAATCAGATTGAAAGTGTTACAAGTACTATGGTTACTTCTTCTGAAGCAGAACAAATAGCTGAAGAAATAGTTAGTGATAATATAAGAGTACAACAGGAAGCGTCACAGGTTCAACAAGAACAATCAGGTGAGTATGATTCTCAAGGACAATCTAATTTAATTGCCTACATGAATTACGTACCTAATTTTAGTGATTATTCACAGGCTAATATACCAGACCAAACAAACTGGTATCAGCCTACACAAATATATGCAAGTGCTATGTTGAGGGACAATGGCGAAGCATATGGAGATTTAGTCAATAGCAGTTTAAACACTCTATATACTATAATGGATTCTCAGCCAATGGGGATATTTTTAGAAAGGAGATAAACATGAAAAACATAATAGGAAAGCTACAGCAGTACATAACTATCATAGGCGTTATCACTGCGATAGGAGGAGGCTTCTATACGTGGGGTCAATTTAATTTACGATTAGACAATATAGAGAAGAAGAAGATTAAGGCTGTAAATATTGCACCTCTACAAGAATCTATTGCTACTCTATCTACACGAGTAGGAAATCTTGAAAAAAGATTAGACAGAACAGAAAACCGAGTAGACAATGTGGGTAATAACGACAACCCTTTAGCTAATTAATTCATAACGTAAATAGTATACATTACATTAATTGATTTGATTAATATTTAAAATTGAGTATAACTGTGTTTATAGCACAGGAGATAGTCGATGCCGTATATTATAGGGAGTAGTTCCATAATTACTTTAATAGTGTGCCTCTTACGAGTCATATAGAAAATTCAATAGGTTTTTTAATAAAAAGTTCTCATAGATGAGTTCTAAGAAAGATTTATATATAGTTAAATAGGAAAGGTCATAAAACCCTTAATTTGTCTGTATGAGCTTGTATTAAGCTTATATAGCATATAGGGCTTACATGACCTTTTTTAATGCGTATAGGTAGGTGTTTAAACGTCTCGTAGTAAATCTTCTATTTTATGTATCCTTGCAGTAATAACTTCTCTACATTTAGATCCTTGTTGCACATCTCTATACTTATAGAGGTATGGAATAATTTGTTTTATTTCTTTTTTTAATTTAACTACAGGAGTACTAGACCCAATTATTTTATTTACTGTTTCTTTGTCCATTATTTCTTATTTCCTACATAAAGACCAAACCAAGCTGCACCTGCACCTACAATAACAGACACAAAAGCTGATTGAGAATTAGTAGGGTCTGGTAATGTCATAAACCACATAGCTGATTTGTAAAACATTAATCCATACAGACTTATTAATAAACGTGGAAACACTCTCCACTTGTCAAAACCTTCAGCATCATTGTACCAGGATTTCTTTTGTGCTTGTACAGGTGCGGGAGGTGTCTTAATCATTGCTGTTTTAAGTTCTTCTTCATTCATCTTTATCTTCTCCTAAATCTACTTTTACAGATACATTCATACTAAATGATCTTCTTTCTTCGTCTGCTTTAAAAGGGTATACTGTGTGCGTAAGATAAGAAGGAAATATAATAAAGTCACCTACAGCAGGTCGTATTCTTATATTACCTACATGGTAATAGTTAGAGCTTTCGTGAAATAGTTCTATGTTACCACTGCAAGGATAATGTTTTTTAGGGTCTTCTTCATCTTCTTTTTTTAAGTCAGGGACTTTTAGATAGCCTACACAAGATAGCTGACATTCGGTATGTATATGTGCAGGATTAAATTCACCTGCGTATTGTTTTACAAGCCATGCAGAGTGATATTGTATACCTATCCTAGCACCTTCTTTTAATTTTTGATGCTGTCTCTGTAGATAAAACTGGTGATACGCTCCAAATGCACTATTAAAAAAATCTGCATTCCTGCCTATCTGTTCGTCATCTATTAAGAACTCTTGAGTAACCTTGCCTACTAACTGTTTAGAATGGTCTAGTGCCTTATCTTTCTTTTGTTGTATTTTTGCATCATGGTATGCATTCAAAGATTTAATAACTTTTTCTGGCATTCTTGAATACACTATGTGTGGTCCGAAAGGCATAAGCATACTATGCCCTTCTCCCATTTCTTTAAATTCTACAGGTGGTCTAATGTCTACCATTATTTTCTCCACTTGCTGATTGCACGATTACCAAACCAAAATGCCATGACAGCCGCAAATAATGCCATTGTCTCGTCATCCCATGCTGTTAGTATTGCCTTTAAGAAATCTTCACCGCCTTGTACGGCTATAATTACATACGCACCTTTTACAAAAGCAAACAGCATAAAGAAAGCATAAGTAATTACAGGTCTAACAGAAGCCTGTAAAGCACCTATAAATTTAGATTGATTAGATTTAGCTAAGGCTTCTGCATGTGCGTATATACCTTTGGCTTCTTCTATGTCTGCCTGAGCATCTATCTCTTGTAATTTTAGTTTACTAAGCTCTGAGGCATACTTGGCTTTAGCTTCTAGCATTAACAACTCTTGTTTGTTAGCTTGTTTCTTTTCAAAGAAACCTAAAACATTTGGCATAAAGCTACTACCAAAGCCTAGTAAAGAACCTAGTAAACTAAGCATTATTTATCTTCTTCTGAGGTAAGATTAACTGCAGGAAGTTTTCTAAGTTTTTCCATAGTTTGAAACACCGCTTTGTAATTTAACTGCCCTAAGATATTAATTATTTCATTAAGTAACTCTAAGTCAACTACGTAGTTCTGAGGCACATCAGGCTGTATATCTGTAAATGCTTCATTCTCAGGTGTAGAAGGATCATCACCAATAAATTTTCCATCATCTGTTCTTGCACGTTTTTTAGTCATATTAAACTCCTATATCTACAATTTCACAAGAGTCTGCAGAGCAAGCTAATTCTTGTCCACCCCTTGTACTGTCTTCTACTTCATAATCTATTAAATCTTTCCAGTCAAGTTTTTTAGGCATCTTTTTTAATAATTCTAAGTACTCTTTTTTAGAACAATCTTGATAGGGTGCTTGTTTATATGTATGGTCTGAGTGAGGCAAGAAAGATATTCCTGCAACATTGTCAAAATTAGTATACACCCACGCTCCCACGTCTAGCCACTCGTCTTCCTTTACTGTAATAGTAACAGAAGGTTTATGCTCACACCAAAACTTTTGGTAGTGTAGCCATAAATCTAACTGCTCTAAGGCAGAGGTATCGTCACGGGTAACTGCTTTATCAGGTGATTGCACAGGAAAACTAAAGACTGTAGTGTTTTCTGGTTGTGTTATATCATCTTCTGCAGGCACTCCTTTCTCAATCATAAACCTAGTTAAAGGATCTTTCTTATCTCCTCTAACAGTCCTAATGTAATAAGGGGAATGTCTTGCATGTATACCTGATGCTGAATCAACTAATTGAGAAACCGTACCAGAAGGCTTGACACATGTTATTGCAGTAGACTGCTGTATGTTTAAACGCTCTGCATATTCTTTATTAGTTTGTACTGCTATCTTTTTTAAGTCTTTTAACCTTGTTTCTAAATGAGGGTCGTTTGCTCCATTGAGTAATTTTGAATCCATGATACCTGTTAATGAGACTCCTAACAACCTTTCTTCTTCTGTGTTGTCTCGCCATATTTTTCTAAGGTATTTAAAATCAGTTAAAGTAGATTGGAATGTTCCTAGTATACTAGAAAGCTCTACTTTTTTAATTAGAGTAGCCATAGTGTCATCTGATCTAACTACTACCTCAGTAAGATTACAAAATTGATAAGGTCTTAGTATAATTTCACTACAAGGGTTAGTACCAAAGTCGTGTTCTGAATCTCGTCTACCATTCTCTAATGACTTTTCTACGGCAGATTGTCTATTGTATATGCCTCGCTCACCTGATTTAGAATTATACAATGTAAGCCATTCTCTCATAAAGATACCTATAGGAGGTTTTTCTTTGTAGCAAACGGAGTTATTAGCCAATGCTCTTTGACCTTCGTTGCTCCACCATTCACCTGATTTAGCTAACGCCATCTCTTGATCTTGTAAATCAGATAGACTAATAAGTGCAGAACGTCTTACTCCACCTACTACTACTACAGAGCCTATCTTACACATAAGGTCGTGACACTCAATAGACTTTAATTGTCTACCTACTGCATTTTTAAATATGCCTACAGTAAATCTAAACAAATCATCCAAAGGGTCTGGACCACTTGATCTTCCACCAAATGTTTTAAGCCTAGCTCCTGCAGGTCTTAGCTTAGATAAATCCCAACTAGGTATCTGACCAGAGTATAGTAGATGTATTAATTCTTTATAGCCTTTAGCCCAACCTGCCTTGCTATCTCCTACAACTACAGTAGTCTCGCTGTCTTCAAGGGATTCATTAATTGTAGGTAATTGTTTTGTATACTTTCTTTCTACTGAAAAACCAACACCTGTGCCACACATAAGTATGTAAAGGCACTCATCAAAAGACCTAACGCTGTCTACAGGAAGATAAGAACAGTTATATCCTGCTACATTACATCTATCTAGTGCTACACCAGAAGTCATCAAGGCTCTCATAGAAGGCATTATCTCTAGGTTAAGGACAGCATCTTGTAATTCTTTTCGTAAACCTATCTCTAATGTATATTTATTTTGTTCCTTTAAACGTTTAGTTAAATAATCAAAATATCTAGTAACTGTCTCGTTCCAGGATTCTCTTCGGTTATCTTCGTCTATCCATCTAGCGTACCTAGAAACATGAATAAAACTTTGGTAGTCTGTGGGTAGTTCTATTGTATTAGAAACTTGTTTAGTTAAGTCGTATGTAGCCATTATCGTTGCCTTCTTAATTTACTTTTGTTTTTAAAATATGCAAGGTTAAATCCTCGCTCCCATTCCTTATGTCTCATGTGATAACTAGGGTAAGGATTCCTTAGCTTACCATTGTAAAATGCTCTCTGCCCTTCTTCGTATTGTATTCTAAGGGGAGCAACATTACTTCTTCCGTTGTATTTTTTGCGTTGTGGTGACATCTGCAATATCTATTCCTTCTAGTTCGTAAAAAGTGTTAATAATAATATCAGACATCTCTTCTTCAATGTCGTTGTCTACAGGCATGACGTATACTTCTGGGTCAACTTCTATGTCAATGATTATTCTAGCTAGTGTTTTCATTAGACTCTATCAACTTTTCTAAATACCATTTAGCTTTCCTTAAATCTTCTACAGGCTTATCTTTATAAGTATATCTCCACATATACTTTAGGGCATTGCCTTTTAAGTACCCCTTAAATTCTAAGGATGACATAGAAGCTTTTATTGCGTCTATAGCTTCTATGCCTCCTTCATTATAATGTTGTGGATAATTCACATCATCAAACTTCGATGCTGTAAGCTTCTTCATTCAGTTTTTCTCTCCCGAACACAAAGATATTTTCATTTGTGTCACTATAAACTATTAATAAATTAAAGAAAGTGTTAAGTATGATTACACCTAACGCTGACCTAAAAAAGACTATTACTCTTCTTTGGTAAAGTCCACGTGTACTACGTTTCCTTTTCGTTCCACAACAGGTTCTTCCAGTTCAAAATCTATGGAATTCCATATCATATCTCCTTCTTTTCCTGTTATTTTCCCGTCAACTGCTTTATCAAAAAATGTGGTATGTAGGTCAATAAGTTCATCAGATGCGACATAACTAAAACCAACCATAGCACGAGCCAAGTCAATGTAATGCTCGTAAGCATCAGTAGGGATATTAGCAGACGGATTACAGGTAATAAAAGTCTCATGCATCCAGTCTCCATCTTCGTCTGCTTTAGGGGTAAGGCGAATATTAATCTCGCCATCCCTTATTTTAAGGGGCTTCTTTGCCATTAAGCTGTAGCCTCGGAAAGTTCAGTATAATAATGCCAAGGGGGGCTAACAGCAGAAGAAGCAGGTTGAGGTTTATGTGTAAGGTCATCCCAACAAGAGTGCTTGTATTCACAAAAACCACACGTTTTATTAAGATGTTTATTACCTGTCTTCTTACCTCTAAAAGTTTCTTCAACCGCCTCAAAATTACGTTTAAAAGGAAGTTTATTTTTTATAGCTTCTATCTTAGATTCTATAACGTTTAAACGCTCTTCCTTTTCTTCATCAGAAAGCTCTAACTCTAAGTAGGTCATTTCTCCAGTGGCTTTATTAATAGCCCACCAACCACCTATCTTTTTGTTAGAGCCTTTAGCGTACATAATTAATTGGTCTACATAACCAAACGTATCATGGTGTTTCATATTAGCATCAGATGAAAATTTATTTCTGTATGCCCAAGCAGAACAAGATTTAACATCATCTACTTTTCCGTCAATGTATAAATCGGTTTCACCTGTTAAGGTGTGTTCTCCTATTTGTATCTCTACCTGTTCGCTGTCTTCAAAAGGTACGTTAGAAGCTTTTAATATTGCTTTAAAGATAGCTTCTATTGTATCTCCTAGTATCATACGCATCTTAAAGGTAGAATCATGGGGTTGTTTCTTTGCTCCCATAGAATCCATCTGTAGCTGACATAGAGGCTTGCCTAAATTAGAGGGTCGTAGTTTAAACACCCTCTTCTCAGGATTAAACTGTCGTTTTAAAGCCTTTTTAAAATACTCACCTGCTTCTTCTACAATATCGTCTGACATGGTAGAGTTATCTGCACTAGCTTTTTCTAGGTAGGCAAATATCTTTGCTAAGTTATCATTCATGTTATACTGCTACTTCTATGAACTCTTCTGCACCAAGTACTACATCAGCATCTAAAATCTTCTTAGAAGCCTCTGACGCTTTCTGTCTTACCATCTCGCTGTGAGTTAGGATGTATTCATTAAATACTTTATTAGTAGCTAAATCATCTTCAGTAAGTTCTAATGCTTCTTTTTCAATGGTAGGATTAACTATGTACCAACTAATAGCGGGAGTTTGTTTATACTCCATCTCAAACTTTAGTTCTCTACTGTAAGGGGCTACTTTGCTTTTTGCCATCTCAGATAGAGCGTTACCGAACTGTTTAAACGTGTCCTTACTACCTATCTGATACATTACTGGGAAGTTTTCAAAAGATACCTTTTCACCATTGCCTTCTTTTACTGCATCTACTACACGCAAAAGACCAAACAATACTCTGTATCTCTTAGATCCTCTCCACCATTCTTTTTCTGTGTCCGAAGCAGTATCCCAATCATCTATTTTAGTCTTACCACAATTCATAGTACCTAATTCGTCTAAGGCATCATCATACGGATTGCGAACAAATACAGAACGATTTACATACCTTCCTCGCATGTCCTTACCTTCTTTGGTCTGGAAGATAGCGTTTTCATCGTATCTCTGGTAAAAGAATCTCTGTTGAAATACTCTTATCCATGCCTGTTCAGCGTAAACGACACCGTACTTAGGGTGGTCAATCTTAACTGTGCCGTCTGGTATAGACGAGCCTGTTGCAGACCTAGTCTTATTATTTATTGATAGTCTAGGAAGGTTTATCATGGAGCTTGATGTCTGCTCATCAAAAATCCCTAATGCTTCCATAGCCTGTGAAAAAGGCAAAGTGTTTTCTGTTAATGTTAATTCTGTAGTCATATAGACCTCCTGTTAAAGTGTTATAGAGTTATACTCTATTTTTAATAAATGTCAAATTATAATGCTAATATTTATTTCTTTTTTTAAGCACTATATTTTCTCCGTCTTTGTGCCATGACATTTTTGGCAACGTAATTCTGTCATATGGATGGGCTTTCTTGTACTGGTACAATTCCCTTCTCCACTTTGAAAACATGTCTTCTCGGTTCATCTAGTATCTCTTCCATGTCTAACCAATCATCTCCTATCTTTAAATCCACTCCCATAGGAACGTCTAAAGTAAGATTAAATTGAGATAGCAATCTTTCAGGGACTCGTAGCATAGCCTTTCTTAGTTCAAAAGGTATAGTATCTATCTCATCAGGATGCACATCAACAACAATACTGTCATGCACTGTATTAATGATAAGTGATTTATATTTTTTTGAGTCTAATACTTCCTTAAATAATATACATGCTAAAGGAACTATTTCTGCGGTGGCAATGGACTGCACAGGATAATTTTTAATTTGTGTGGCAAAGGTAGAGCCTGCTCGTGTCCTAGATGCTTTTGGAAATACAAACTGTCTGCCTGTTAGAGTAGTAATTTTTTTAGTAGCTATAGCTTCTTCTTGAAGAGTCTTATGCCATTTTCCTATACTACTATATTTACTCATAAAAGATATGTTATAAGCTACTTCTGCAGGAGAGCCAGACATTCCCCCATACAAAGGTCTGAATGTTCGGGACTTAGCCTCTTGTCTTGATGTCTCTTGCCCTGCTTCTGTCAGTACTTTAGCAGTATGTGCATGTACGTCAAAGCCATTGTCTATTTCTTTTCTTCCTACAGGGTCATCCGCTACCCATACAGCAGTTCTAAACTCTAACTGAGCAAAGTCTCCTTCAAGAACTTTTCCTCCCTTAAATCTTGACACTATAGCTTTTCTAACTCTAGCCGTACCTCCACGAGGTAGATTTTGAAAGTTAGGCTTAGACGAAGATAGCCTACCTGTTGAAGTACGCACCTGATTTATTTGAGGATGTAGTATGCCGTTATCATAAACATTTTGCTGTATGCCCTTACAAAAAGAATTGATGTAAGTATTAAGAGCATTTATTCTTTGAGAGTTAGTCAAAAATTTGTGTGCTTTGTCTAGACCTTGTGCCTCCGCTATCTCTGCTAAACTTCCAAAGGTAGCCTTATCAGTAGCAAACCCATTAGCGGTTATCTGGTCTACTGATGTAGGAGAAAACTTAAACCCTGCTACTTCCTGTAGCTTCTTATAAGTGTATCCCGTACCTCTACACGACTGGCATTTAGGGTGCTTTAAGTAAGGAGTACCATCTTTTTTTCTACGAAATATAGTGCCTGCTCCTCTACAAGTTCTGCATTGCTTGACTTCTGTTTTCCTAGATATAGTAGTATGTGCTTTAACTATGTCGTTTAAACTACTCTTTGGTATACGTTTTTTGTACTTACTCGTTCCCCCTGCCCTAGCTCCTATGCCAAATACTCTAGCCCATTCATTTTTATCATTTACTTTTCTTGACCATACTATTTCAGACATCTGTTCTGGACTAGCTAGATTAAAAGGTCTGTCTCCCATTACTTCTTTTACTACTTCTTTATTTTCTGCAGACTTAAACGTTCTTTCATTGCTGTATGTTAATCTAACTTTCTCCAACGCATCTACGTCAATAGCTATCCCGTTACGTTCTATATCTATTAAGACTTTAGTCATCTCGTTAGTTAATAAAATAATGGGTAGAATAGATTTGTATTCATCCGTATGAAATAGTCTTTCTTGTTCTAAGTAAAGTTCACCACACGATATTATATCATATTTATTATACTCGCCTACTAAAGCTATAGGCATGGCTTCAAAACCTATTTTGTTTTCAAAGTACCCGTCAATAAGTTCAGACTTCTTTAATGTAACTTCTCTTCTTTTACATGACTCAGCTAAAGATAATGCTAACTTTTCTCCCCTAGCAAGAAGATACTCTCCTGTCATAGTGTCATGCAAGTCTCCATTGTAAGTAAAGCCACACTCATACAACCATGACATATCATATTTTATATTGTGTCCTATCAATAGGTCTGCACCATCTAACACTTTTTGTAAGTCTGTGAAGTCATTGACCGAAGAATCTTTATACTCATTGTGTTTAAACCATGTGACTGTAACGTTATTAACTTTGTCTGTTACAGAGGCATGACCTACACATACCAAATAGTTATCGGTATGATAAGGAGAGGGGTTACCATCAGTAACTTTATTCTCTATGTCTATTACTACTTTATTATTATACATACTGTTTCCTTAATGAGTGCGACTGAGCTTAATAGATTGTACGAGGTAACACAATCGTCTAAAGTATGAGAGAGTAATCCAGAGGAGGGACAATTCTTTCTCATATAGACTAGGCTCAGTCGCTTCTCCATCCCAAGTTATAAGACGGAGATATACGTTTAAACACCTTAGTCCATGTAAGATGCTGTTAAATGGTCAAACATAACTGCAAAGTTTCCATGCTGACCTGTAATTTTATTCTTTACTATGTTAATCCATCTCATATTGGTATCACCTTCTTCTGTCTCTTCCTTACCAATTAAAACAATTAAATCCGCCTCACCTGCCTTACCTGTTCTTGAGCCTGACAGCATAGAATCGTTTAATATAATCTTACCTGATGCTTCTGCGGATAACTGGCACATACCAAACACAACACACTCCTGTCTTTTAGCTAAGTCTCTACTCTCTGCGTATAAACTCGTTAGTCGTTGGTCGTCTCTAGCAAATGTTCCGCCTATCTGAGTCTTATCTAAAATATCTATGACTATTACATCAGGCTTTTCTTTCTCCACTATTGCCTCAATCTCTCCGAATGTCAAGCTACTAGAATCAAATATATGTAAATTCTCTGACTTCTTTTTCCATTTATCTACAAACCTATGCTTGTATTCTTTTACATAAGATATTCTTTCTTGGCATGAGGCAGTAACCATTCTTAACATATGTCTTTGAGCCTTCTCCTCATTAGTAAACATAATACATTTAGCACCTTGGTCTAAGAAACCTTTTGGAGAGGCTATCATAGAATGAGCAAACCCTGACTTACCTACGTTAGGTCTAGCTCCTACAACAACAAACATTCCCTTGCTTATTCCTCCTACCCTGTCGTTTAAACTAGGTATATGAAAAGTGTAGTGATGTTCTTGGTCTAACTCATCAAACAATTCTTCCATGTCGTTAGATGCTCTAAGCTCGCTTTCTTTCCCTCTATCCGCCATAGACCTAAGTTTTTCAGTAGCCCTGATTACCGAGGTAGAGTCGTAGTGGTCGCCTTGCATTATCTTTATAGACTGTTGAGCAACTTTCTGTGCCTGAGATTGAAGAGACATCTTATAGACCATGTCAAATGCTATATCATCATCTATATCGTTTAGTTTTTTAATTACCTCAAAGTCTGCCATTATAGAATCTTTCTGGCTTACTGTTATTGACGGGAACGTAGCTATATAATTCATAGCAATATCAGTCAACGTTAGGTCTTTGTCCTTATACTTTTTATATGCGTCATCTACCGCATGTTTAACTTTTAACAACCCATTAGAAAACATGGTGTCATCTAATCTATCTACTACTTGATTGTGAAAGTCATGGTTAGTCGCATACTTTTTTAATATTTCTTTAGGCATACTTGTCATATTATTTTCCTCTATGTTTAAACGCTATCTATCAAAAGTAATAAACAAACTTGCTATGTTGTCGCATCTTCTTATACCGCATATAGTCTCGTTGTCAATGTTATATTCATCTAACTTAGCTTTGTGAAAATTATGCTTCCTCTGGCAGTCACTACATATCTGCGACCAATCTCCTGCAGTCTCATCATCTACTATGTCATTAAAATCTACTCCTAATCTTATTCCTCTATTCTTAGAATTTCTTGGTATAATCTTTTTTCTAAATGCCATTACATCATCTCTCCTAATAAATTTTTAATACTTGTTTCGTTCTCGTACTTCAAGTCCCTTTCCAAAATAAGAACTTTGCATCTGTCTACATGAATAGCTAACTTACGTTGTATGTCAATGGCTTTATCTGTAGCGTCTCTATCTAAAGCTACTACAAGGTTCTTATAAGGTTTTAGATATTGTATATGCTCAGTCAAAAGATTAGTACCTAACAAGGCTATCCCTGTTCCCACAGTGGCTACAACACATGCTGAAGTACAATCTTCTACAACTACAGCAATAGAGTCTCCGCCCTGTATAATAAAAGGCGTGTGACAAGTATCGTACCTGTACCATTTAATCCCGTACTTCAATGCCCTTCCAACTGCACCCACAACAACACCATCATATACTGTCATAAAAACTAATCTATCTCCTTTGACATCATACATAAATCTTTCTGGGTTCTTATCATAAACAGACATAAAATTAAATTCATTGATGTAGTTTAAACAGTCACTACTTCTCGTTACATCTCTTACAAAATAATCAGGTACTACAAAAGGCTTGTCTTCTTTTTCTTTAGGTACGAGATGTACTTTGTTAGTAACATCTTCCCTAGAGTATTCTGCATCAGTCACTCCTCCAATACTACAAGAAGCAGAATAACAATTCCATAATATCTTCCCGTCTATCCTAGTTACAGTAAGGGTATTTCTTTTCCCACACTCGACACAATCAAGTCTCTGTGTAGCCTCATCTTCTAAATTTAATTCTTGTATAGCTTGATGAAGTCTTTCTGTAGCCCTCAATTAAAATCCTCTGTTTAGTATAGCGTTTAAACGTTCAGTAACTTCTGCGTCTCTTTCTGTCTCTCTAGTAGCAAAAGTATCTCTATCTTTTTTAGAAGAGAATGCTCTAATGTTCTCAAAAAATTCGGGTGCATGGTTATTAAAGCTATCTAAAAAACTATCTAACTCTACCTCATCACAATGATGATTCTCTCCGTGAAAAGTATATATTAATTTTTTACTCATCTGCTATCTCCTTGGGGTTTAAACACTCATTATTAACTACTAACTTACCTATGTAATCTGAATCTTCATCTTTGTGTACAGTAATCATAACGGATTGCCCTGTCTCTGACGACCTTTCTAACCTTACCCAACAACCAAAGAACTCTATCCATTGCACCTCATATTCTTCTATGCGGGCAAGGTCTTGTCTTGCTATCGTATACATAGTTTCTTCAGAATCTTTTTTGACCATGTTCCCACCTCTCTAATTCTTCTAATAAACTTTCTGCTAATTCTCGTCTACCCGCACATATAATATCATCAAAATCGTGAATACTACTATTATCTAACTCTTTGTATTCTTCAACCTCATACCTAAGATATTTTTTTATGTACTTTACTGTCCTAGATTTTCTTTTTACACTAAACAGTAATCGGTGTATTAAGCCTACAAGATACTGCTTGTGTTCAGAAAAGTTACTAAACGTATTTCTCATATCACATTCCTTTCGTTAATAGTTCTTCGTCATCTTCTTTGTTAGTAGCAAACACTACAACAATCTTTTTTAAGTCTGTGTCCGCATGGTATGACCACTCCAACTCCTGACCTCCCCTTTGGATAATGGTATCTCTTGCTTCGTCTAAAACTTCATTTACTATTTCTTCTGTCTGTATATTTATATCTGCCATTTTTATCTCCTTATAATTTGACAACATTAAAATTAGGTTATATGCTACACGCATCTCCCGTGGGGGGCTACACTATATATAACCTAGTTAATACCCCCACTAGGTTCTTCCTGTACTTCTACCCAATTAGTAGCAGTAGAAGTTATTATAAACACACTACTCAATAAACTCATTAAATTACCTACGGCTACTGCCTTATCTTCTGAAGAGTTCTTTACATAGTATAATAGTAAAGCTACTAGAGAACTTGTAGCAACGTCTTCTCTATCTACTCCTACCTCTGCTGAAGTCTTATCTACAAACTTCATTATAGCGTCTGTTATATGCTCTATATCGTCTTTACTGGCTATTGCCATTAGTATTGCTTTCTTGTCCATGTTATGTTCCTTTTTTATCTAGGTAATCGTCTATGTTCATCTGCCTGTCATCATTGTAAGGCACGTTGTTAGGTGCGAAATGTATCATACCTTCTCTTAGGTCGTTTAAACTTTCTTCTGTTATCTCTTGGTCTAGGCTCAATGTCCCTAGTTCTTCAAAGTATAGTATCTTTCTTATTATGTCTCTGTATGTACTCATCTTATGCCTCCTCTATTTTTATAGGGCGTTTAAACCATTTGTGTGATACCTCATCAAAGTATATATCTTTTAATGGTCTACTGTTGCCTCCCGTATGAGACATAGCTTTAGTAGTCTTCTTTCTATTCTTTCCTTGTATCTGTTTTTTAGCCATTATACTTCTCCTATAAATTATGTTTCTTTCTGTAGTTTCTTTCTTTTAAAGTCATGGGTTTGTAATATTTTACCTCCTCTTGTCGGCTATCAGGTTGTTCATCTGCTAAAGAATTACATTTACTACACTCTAATTTTTTTTTACTATGAATGTAATTTGATAAGCATTCACAATCCCAGTAATCTTCATTTAATACTATGTCCATTATATCCCCTCCAAAGTTTCAAGAAATTCAATAACGTCATCAATACATTCACCAATGGTAGTTTCAGTACCTTCATTATCTTTGGGTGCTAACAGAACTTCCGTTCTCAAGGCACGTTTAACGTCATACATATCGCACAAAGCACTACTTAAATCGTTGGCGTTCATTATTCTTCTCCTTTTATATGTTCCACAATATAGCAATACATACTATGCCTATTGATAATTCAAATATCTGCCAATTACTCATCATCTTTCTCCTTTATTTCTATTGCCTCAACCTTAAAATCTAAATCCTCTAATAATATAAACGTACTTCATTTTTATCCTTTATTTCTATTGCCTCAACCTTAAAATCTAAATCCTCTAACCATGATTTAATTTCATTAGATATATGTTCTTTATCAAACCACGACTCATCATCACTTTTTAAGTCATTGTCTCTTGTTAAACTAAAACTTATACTAAACTGTGCCATTATTCTTCCTCCTCATCAAGTTTATCCTCATAAAAATGTACTACTGCTACTGTTCCTTTTGTAGGACTGTCATGCGTTGTTAAATCTACGTCATAAAACTCTGCGTCTAGCCTGTCTAGTAGTTCTCCCATTGTTAATTTTTCTTTACTCATCATCTTTCTCCTCATTGTTTAAACGTTTTCTATTGTACTTAGTCTTATCTTCTTTTACTCTTGTGTAAGTTCCTTGCAACTCTCTTACTACTCTAGGCTTATCTGGTGTCTTCTTCTCTGTCAAGGTATTTCTCCATAAACTTATACTTAGGCATTGTAACGGGCTTACTATCGTGTGAATGATACCCCCATAATTCTCTTAACCATCTAGGCGTACTCTTTGTATAAAATCTTGTATTTGGTTTAATTAATTGCATTTTATTCTCCTATGCGTTTAAACGTTATTTATTTTATAGCTTGTAGTCTAGGCATGCAACTGTTTTAACTACTAACTTAGCCCACCATTATACGAGTCTCAACCTCAGCCTCTGTATCCTCTCTGCATTGAAGACAATGTCCCTCAACTTAACGAAATAATGTATCTAAGACAATGGGTACTATAATTTTTTATAACTTGGCATTGATAGGTAATCTCTTGGGGAATACTTTTAATGGGTTTTCTCCTTTGTTTAAGGGTTACACCACGGACTCTCACCGCCTTTCCCAACCAAATTAATTCTTTCCTAACTCCTTATATAACCTTCTTAAACATAGTTTTATTAGGCACTACTATCAACTTATATTCCCATACCCCTTTAGGTACATATCTCTTCTCTACTTCATAGATAGCGTCTACAGGTTGAAAGCTAGGCTTTCTAAAGTTTCTAAGCTGTGCTGATATAGATGGTGAAGGTTCTCCAGTAGCTTTAGCTATGGCGTTTAAACTCTTCCACCCGTTGTTGTGCATATAGTTATAGACCTTAACTGCTTGTCTACCTAGTCTATACTTATCTCTAGGCTCAGAATAACCTTCTCCACTAAAGTCTGCTTCCTTACTAAATAGTTTTTTAAATATATTCATTTTATTTCTCCGTTGTTAATTTGACTTTATATTAGTATTAGTATAATGCAAGTAAAGTTTTGTAACACCATGTAACATACTTTACTCATATCGTTTAAACGTTCTCCTCCCATTTGTGTGCGTTGTCTGAAAATTCTTTTAGTTTAGTTACGACTTCTTCTGAATCAAATCCTCTGTTAAAGGCGTTGTCTCCAAAAGCTATCTCATAGACTTCTTCTATAAATGTCTGCCACTCTTTATCCATTATCCTTCTCCTCGTTTAAACTCTTACTCTTCAAACCAATCCACTTCAATTTTTTCGTAATCATCATCATAGACACCCCCCTTCTCGTGGTACTTACAGTCTACCTCATGGTGATTAAGATGTATAGTGTGCTTAGTCCCGTCTTTAAGTTCTATGTCTGCCATACCCCACTTAAAGAATGTAGATTTAATGTCATCAGGGTTTATACCCTCCTCCCCTAAGTCTAAACTAGCGTGTGTTGTATATTGTAGTTCTATAAATTTAGCCTTTCTCATTATTCTTTTCCTCGTTTAAACCCTTAGTTCCATGCTTCAGAATTATTGGGTTGTGTTATTTTTAATAAGTCTTTTTCCCATTGTTTTATTATAGTGTCAAGACCTAAATTATCTTCGTCATCTAATCTACAATGGTAATCAGAAACTTGTTCTGCGTCATCGTTCCCATTAGTCCAATAAAGATTGCCCATGTGTTCTTCCTTGTGCCAAAACTCTATAATAATCTCGTCATAATTATGTATGCCTTGACATTTATTTTTTGCATTTGCAAAACCTAACGATACATCATTAGTTCTTTTAAGTTCTGTTGTTCTGTCGTATGGCTCTATTAGAGCATACTCATAGCCCTTATCTACTGCTGTTTGTAGTATTGTTTCTATTAAACTTTTCATTTTATTTCTCCTCGTTGTTTAAACTACTTTCCAATATTTTCGTAATAATCTGTCCAATATCTTTCTTCATCACTTATAGGCTTATGGGCTACACCCCAATCAACAATGTCTCTTGGTGTAATAAAATGACAATCTTTAAAATGTTCTGTAATTAAATATATAAACTTTGCACAAATTTGGACATGACTATCTCTATTATCACTACCCCATACAATATGTGAATATCCTGCCACAGGACAATCATTATCCCAACACAAACCGTATCTTTCATAAAAATGTCCATTTATATCAACCCAATAAGGCTTTGCACCATTCATGGCTTTGTGAAAAGTTTCATCACCCAAATCATCATCTTGGTCAATATTAATTTCAGGAAATCTTTTTAACAAAGTTTTATAACTTGCTTCATATGGTAATTTTTTAAATTTTAATTTTTTAGATTTTAACATTTTATTCCACCAACCAGTCTAACTCTAAAACTTCCTCTTCTTCATAACCATCAGCATTAAGTTTCTTTTTTTCTTCATAAAAATCTATTAAATTTTTAGCTTGTTTTAATGTGTCAATTAATTGCCAATATTCTTCATACTGACCGAAACAATCCTCCACAATTATCCAGTATTTTTTACCTTTACGAATTGTGGTTGTTATTCCCCAATTTCTATATGAGATTGTTTTACCCATAGTTTGATTTATTATAAACATTTTATTTCTCCTCCTCGTTTAAACAGTTAGCCTGTGTATAACTCAAGCCTACAATCTTCTTGATTAGTATGATTATTAAAGTCTGATAATTTTTTGTATAAGTTTTCCAACTCTATTCCTTTGTTCATTGTTAAACCTATTAACTGACAAAGTGTCTGTATCTCTTTTGCGTCAAGTTCTACAAAAAATTCTTGATACTCTTTTACCTCGCCTTCTTCAGCTTTATATTTATTTATGTTTATTTCTTTTCTCATATTAAATACTTTTTTATCATGTTCATATATTTTAATCATTTTATTTTTACCTCTAAAAATTTGCAATCATTATTGACTGTGTTTATATTTTTGCATTTTTAAATAAACCCGTCAACAAAAAAATAAATTATTTTCGGTAAAGAATTGTAACACAATGTAACAAACTTTATCAGTCGTTTAAACGCTCAGTAAAAAATGTTTTTTTATATATATAATGTATATAGGGAAAAAAGAGAACAAAGAGAGAACAAATTTGATTTAGGATTTTTAGATACTAGCGTAGCCAAAAGGCTTAAATCGTCTGTATGACGCTCTATGACCGTTAAAACCTGTAAACCCCTAAAATAACTACTTTAATAAATTATTGTAACAGATTGTAACAGAACGTTTAAACGCTTATCTACTTTAGAATTATTCTAATCTATACTTTAGAACTATTCTAAGAATCATTCGCAACTATACTTTAGAACTATTCTAATCTATCTGTGTTGCATAAATACAACGTGATATATTTACAACGTGATATAAATACAACACTTAATTTCTGTTGCATAAATACAACGTGGTATAAATACAACACTTATACACACCTCGTTTAAACTCTCTGATATATACATAGAACAAAAGGAGAACAAAAACTATCACGATACTATCATTATTACTGTCATAATCTGCCCGTTTAAACGCCTAAGATTTAATGAGGTAGTCTGTCCGTTTAAACGCCTAGAATTTTAGGCACAAAAAAACCCCCCTAGTGCCAACCATAACACTAGAGGGGAGGGGGAGGTAACTGTTTAAACGCTTACCTGTTTAATCTTGGTAGTAATATCCTAAGTCGGAAAAGTAATTTTCCTTTTGTCCTTGTCCGTGTTCTTTAACTTCTGACTTTTTACAATTAGGAATTTTAATAAATCTTATCTCGCTGTCGTCAATCTCTAACGCCCTCTTGACGTTATACTCTGATTGGTCACCATAGCCGTTGGTAATAGGGAAAAGGTAATTAACATCTCGCTCAATGTCTTCAACGTTAGTTGAAAAATACGTCTGACCGTTTATCTTATCCCGCCATGTTTTAGTCGTCCCAAGAAATCTTATTTTATTTTTCGGTTCAAATACCCTTCGTTGTCTAAACGGCTCATCAATAGTACCGTCGTAATCAGTACCGCTATTATCTCTTATTGTTTTTATTTTAGTCATTTTATTTACCTCGTTGTTATTAGTTTATATTAATTTTTTAATTCGTTGTTGTCAATACCTATCTTAAAAATAAAAAATAAATTATTGAAAAGATTAAGGACATTATACAAATTATTTTTTGTGTTGTCGTTGCTTCTGTCGTTGTGTTACTCACCGTTTAAACCCTCCTCTATATCATTATTAATTATTACATCAAAACCTAGGCAACCTTTTAGAACTTGGTACTCCTCAAGTGTAAAACATTTTTTATTATAGCTTACAAATTGTAAAAGGTTTTGTGAATAGTCACAGTCAGGGTAAAATCTTTTATTACCATAACTTTCTTTATATTTTAATTGTATTGTTTTCATTGTATTAATCCTTATTTTAAAATAGGGGTAGCGTTTAAACTACCCCCTTGTTGATTTAATTTAAGCGGTTATTAGTTCACCCTCGCCACATGCACCGCACGTGGTATTAGTTAGCATGTTAAAATTTTTCATACTTGAGCGGTGAGAATATCCACAATCATTAGAGCATTCTATTTTAATATTTCTTACGGCTTCTTTTTTCTTTGAATGCTGTTTGAATTCATGTTGAGGATATAGCCCTAATTTATTTACAATAGTTTTTAATATTGTTTCATCTAATTGAGGGGTTGAGATTGTAGCTGTCCAAGTATTATTATTTTCACCGCTACCCGTTAAGCCTAGTTTTTTTCCTATGTCTGCAAAATCTTTTTTATGTCCACCAATTCCGCAAGCATGTATTCCCTCATGTACCATAATATCCCAAAATCTAAGGGTATCTTCTACAGTCTCACCTTTAACTTTATGAGCATTAAAAGATATTTCTATTCTATCTGAATACGTGGTACAGTCTGCCAATGCTTTAGCGTTTTCTCTATATTTACTAGTCATTGATACAAAAACAGGCGGTAATTCATAGCCCGTTTTTTCTTTAAAGTAAGGAACTAGAAATTCATTATAGCCTTTTGTTCCGTATTCTTCACGACTTCCCTTAAATATTTGGTATTCATTGCCATTGATTACAGCGTCAAATTTACCGCCTAATGTTTCATATGTTTTAATAGTTGTTTTCATTGTATTTACCTCGTGGTTGATGGGGAGAGCGTTTAAACCCTCCCCGATTAATAATTATTTATTATCGTTGTTTAGTTCTTCAATTTCCTTTTCATGGAAAGTATGTTTTTCTTCTATTAAGGTGAAGTGTCCTTCGTCAAAAGTTGGATAGCTAACCCTTTCACTATCCATATTTGGAGAAATTTCATAATCGTATTTAATGTTTCCAATCATATCCCCGTTTACTTTTATAGGTTTAATATATGTTAAGAACACTTTAGAAGTTGAGTATATATTGTCCTCATGGCTTATGAATTTAATTTCATCTATCCACCCGCCAACATGTTCATTTTTTAATTGGCTTTCTGTATGTATTAATAGTCTTATTTTACTTGGGTTTAAGACTGTTTCTTTTTTTAAGTTATATTTAGTCATCTAATCTCTCTTTATTTGGTTGATGATTAAACCCTAATGATTTAACCTTGATTTGATTAGAGCATTTTAAGTTTAAACGGTCAAGAAAATAATTAAAAAAAGTTAGTAAAATAATGTAACAGAATGTAACAAACTTCATCAGAACAAAAGTAGAACAAATTTGATTTAAGATTTCTGAATAGGTGGGTAGCCATTTAAAGAAATTGTCCTGTATGGCTCTTAAAATTGATTTAAAATAGTATGACCGTTTAAACCCTTATAATATATTAATAATTTTTATTATTTCCCATTCCCCCGCAAATAGTGTTGCATTATACACACAGTTGCTAAAATGTTACACTACCTAGTTTAGAACCGTTCTAAAAACTATCATTATACTATCATTTTGTTGCATTTTTGCCACACAGTACCCACTGAGTTTAAACGCTTATCTACGGGGTATGTATGACCACCGCCCTGCGGGGGGTATAGTGTATACGGATGCTGCATAAAATTATAAATTAGGGGGTGTTACCTAGTTTGGCATACTACATGTAGATATATTTAAGGAATACATAGTTACTTAGTTTGACAATCGTTCATATACTCAATACAATGTACGAATGGTTAAAAGAAATGTACAATATATGCGTGATTATAGGAAACGACAGTTGCGTGAAGACCCTGTAGCTTACAAACTAAAGTCTATGGTGCGTAGGGCAAGGGCTAGGGCGTTAAAGAAGGGAGTACCATGTACTCTTGTATGGGAAGAACTGATACCTTTGGTTAAAGAGAGGTGTCCTTACTTCACTGAGATTAAATTAGATTGGAATAATAAGAAGAAAGGCATTACTAAAGAGTCTCCTACCTTGGATAGAATAGTTCCAGATAAAGGATATGTAAATAGTAATGTAGAAATCATAAGTTCTAAAGCTAATAACATTAAATCTATAGGTACATCTGTAGATTTATATAGAGTAGCAGATAGATTGTATGAACATGAAAGAAATGATGTAGATATAGAGCTAGGTGAGTCACTTAGTGATATGAAGTATAGGCTACATGAGTAATATGTACCTACTTAGTATATACTATGTGTTAATTTGGTGTATACCTAGTATATATATATAGCCCCCCAGGGGGGATAACGTAGTTATACCATGATTTGTTCAATGTGTCAAACTATAAGGAGATAAAAATATGAAAAAGTGGACTGGATGTGACGATGCTATTGTGGGACTAGGTCATAGATGTGGCTGTGATACTGTAGTTGTGTACGATTATGATAAGTTAGTAGACGTATTCATACAACAAGGTATGAAAGAAGATGAGTCTGTTGAGTGGATAGACTTCAATATACTAGGTGCGTGGATAGGTGAAGACACTCCTATAGTACTAATGGAGAACTACGATGAACACTAAGTATAGAACATGGGAAAAGGTCGTTGCAAGGGCAATAGAGTACCCTATAGGCGAAAACGATGAAGATACACCTAAAGCTGCTGTATTAAGACAAAGACATGCTAAGATAGGGCTCTATATGCGTATAGCAGAGAGGTCGGTAACGTGGATTACCTGTTTCTTTATTGTGGCAGGGGTACTAAGGCACTGGTAATGGATATAAAAACACTAGATCAACTAATGGAAATAGCATGGGAATTGCCTGATGATGAAAGGGATGTAGTAGTACGTACTCTTAAAATGGATGCAATAGATAAAAAACTTGACAAATCAATAAATTCGGGTATGTATGTAAACTTATTAGAGAAGTTTTATTACTCCCTAGTTCATGGAAATGACGATACATCCAATGCAATAGATTTGCCACATAGTTCCGTATTCTATATTAGGGCAGTAATAAAAGCAGATAAAGACTTCACAGACAAGATAGGCTACGAGCCTGACCTTGCTGAGATAGAAGAAGCAATGTATTTAGAAGGTATGCTACCTTGGGGGGAATATAGCGTACCTAAATGGTTTGCCAGAAAACATGCGTTTCGTAAAGATAAAAAATAGAATGTCCCTCTAAAGCATCTTGTATCCTTTTTTCCGAGGAGATCGTGGTACAGATTGATTCTTTACAGCATGTAAGGCACGGGGGTATGAGTATATCTTGTACCCCCTTTAGGATTAGTAATGACTGAGAGTATAAAGTTTGTAGTATGTATTCTGGGTGCAGTTAGTTTATATGTAGGTCTTGTAAGTCTTTTAAAAGATTATGGGTTTATTTTTATTGCTACTCTACCTTTAAATGCTGCGTTCGTGTGGTGGTACAGTAACCAAAACAATAGAGATAACAATGCCAAGAAAAGCGTCTAAACCAATACGAAAGACTACGAAAGGTAAAGGGGCTAACTATAGACCTACTAAGTCTGGAGCAGGCATGACAAAGAAAGGGGTCAAGGCTTATCGTAAAGCTAATCCTGGTTCTAAGTTAAAGACAGCAGTTACTGGTAAAGTAAAGAAAGGTAGTAAAGCAGCGAAGAGAAGGAAGTCTTATTGTGCTAGGTCAGCAGGACAACTAAAGAATAGTTCAGCTAAAACTAAGAATGATCCTAACTCTCGTATTAGACAAGCAAGAAGAAGGTGGAAGTGTTAAATGTCATTATATGAAAATATAAATAAAAGAAAGAAAGCAGGTACTAGTAGAACTAAAAAGAAATCTACTATATCTGATAAAGCCTATGCTAACATGAAAGACGGTTTTCCTAAAGCTAAGAAGGGCGGGGTAATAAAGAAAAAAAAGAAAGCTAAAGCTTTAACTAAAGGTCAGGTAGCAACACTAAAGAAACATTCTGTGCATCACAGTGCAAAGCATATGACGGAAATGAGAAAAGCCATGAAGGCAGGCAGTAGTTTTACTGCGTCACATAAGATAGCTAAGAAAAAAATAGGAAAGTAACATGGCAAAAAAAGAAATTATAGATTCGCCTACAAATAAAAGAAGTGTTTTTGGGTTAATTACATCTACATATAAAAAAGGGTTTAGTAAGCTAGATGATAAAGTATCAGAAAAAATTCTTTCAAAAAAAGACTATAAAAATTATACGGAAGCTAAAGGAAGAGGCGATAAATACCCTATGCAATCTCTAGAAGATTATGGAAGTACTATTAAAAATTTTATGAAAAAGAATAAAAAATAAATGCCTAGGAATTATAAAAAAGAATATAAAAATTATCAAGGCACTACTACGCAAAAGAAAAGAAGAGCGTCACGTAATACTGCACGTAATAGAGCATTAGCTAAAGGTACAGTTAAAAAAGGTGACAATAAAGACATCGACCATAAAGATGGTAATCCTAAGAATAATAAAAAAAGTAATCTTAGAGCTATCTCAAAAAGTAAGAATAGGTCGTTTCCTCGCACTAAGACTGCAGGAAAAAGAGTTAAAAGGAGAAAGAAATGAAAACTTTAATAATTGTATGTGTATTAAGTTTAGGTTTAGTAGGTTGTGCAGGGTCACAAATATCTGTAACTGCGTCTGCACCGAAAGGTCAAGACCTAGATATATCTATTAAAACTTCAGACAACAACGAGTAATAGAATGGCAGATAAAAAAGTAAAATCTCCTACTGGTAAAAAATGTGTCTTTGGTCTTATGACCTTGACAAAAAAGAAAAAGGCTAGTAAGAAGAAGAGATAGAAAGTACGAGGGTATTAAGGAGTTGAATATGGCTGAAGCAAAAGCAAAAGAAGAAGTAACTAAAGTTAAGTTTGAAAAGAAAGCAAAGGTTGCTAAACTAGTGCCTAAGAAAGAAATAGCTATGACTAGAGACTACAATAAATATGGTATATATTTAGGTATAGGTCTTATAGCATTGATTATTATTTCTAGCATGGTAGCAAGCTAAAGATGCAAGGAGGGTTATTAGTAACATCATCTGTATTATTGGCTAACACCAATAGAACTACAGTATATACTACGCCCTCCAACCATCGCTCTATTGTAAGACAGATTATGGTAGCTAACGTGGATGCAAGTAATGCAGCAACAGTTAAATTAGAACTATATGATGCTTCTAGTACTAGTCATTTTGCTCTTACAGGAGCTACAAGTGTAGCCGCTGATGGGTATCTTTGGTTAAATGATATTATTATAGGGTTGCAAGCAGGTGATCTTATATCAGCTACAGGAGGATCAGCCAATGATCTAACAGTTACTGTAGTAGCAGAACAAATAGTAATAGGCGGTTAGTATGACTCCCAAACAAAAAATATTTATAAATGCTTTATTTGGAGAAGCAGCAGGAAACTATAGAGCAGCTATGGATGTAGCAGAGTACTCTAAAAACACATCTATTAATGATGTAATAAAAGGATGTGAGGAAGAAATTTTATCTTCTTCTAAGAATTTTTTAGCAGCTAACGCACCGAAAGCAGCAATGGCTATAGTAGGAGTTATTGATGATCCTGTAGAAATGGGAACAAGAGATAAACTAGCAGCAGCTAAAGACGTACTAGATAGAATAGGCGTTAGTAAAACAGATAAGATTGAAGTTAAAGCTCCTCAAGGTATTTTTATACTACCAAGAAAAAATGATGAAGCAGATGACGGAACAGACGAATAAATATAAAAGAAGAACTTCCTCAACTATACCTTTTGGATGGGAGTTAGTAGAAGGCTCAAAAGACTTATTAGAAATAGTACCAGAAGAAATGGAGCTATTAGAAAAAGCTAAAGAGTACTTAAAAGGATCAAGCTACAGAGAAGTAGCTAAATGGTTATCAAGTAGAAGCGGTAGAGATATATCTCATGTATCTTTATACAGAATAACTAAAAAGGATTTAAGTGAAAAAAGAAGACGAGCAGCTAGAATCAGATGGGAACGTGCCAAAGCCAAGGCAAGGACAGAAACGCAAGAAGATCTCATTGCAGAAGCAGAAACTTACCGTAGCAAAGAAAGCAAAAAAGTCAGCTAAAATAAAACTAGCTTATGCTGAAAAAAAGATAGAGACTATTGAAGAAGAGCTTAGTGAAGAAAGACCTATAATATTTAAACCTAACGAAGGTCCTCAGACAGAGTTTTTAGCATCAAGTGAAAGAGAAGTTTTATATGGCGGTGCAGCAGGCGGTGGTAAGTCCTACGCATTACTAGCAGATGTATTAAGGTATTGTGGTAATGGTAATCACTCTGCTTTAATTATTCGTAGAACAAATGATGAATTAAGAGAGTTGGTACAAAAGAGTCAGACTATGTACCCTCAAGTATTTAAAGGTGCTCATTGGAGCGAAAGAAAGTCTTTATGGACATTCCCTTCAGGTGCTAGGATATGGATGACATATCTAGAACAAGACAAAGATGTATTAAGATACCAAGGACAAGCGTTTACTTGGATAGGTGTAGATGAATTAACTCAGTATCCTACTCCTTACGCTTGGGACTATTTAAGGTCAAGACTTAGAACAACTGATTCTTCGTTACCTATACATATGAGAGCTACAAGCAATCCTGGTGGACCAGGGCATATGTGGGTTAAGAAGATGTTTATTAATCCTTCTCCTTATAATAAATCGTTTGATGCAACGGATATAGAATCAGGTAATGTTCTTAAATATCCAAAAGCCCATAAGAAAGCAGGACAGTCTCTGTTTAAAAGAAGGTTTATACCTGCTAAACTAACAGATAACCCATACCTATCTGAGTCAGGTGAATACGAAGCTAATCTTTTATCTTTACCAGAAGTACAAAGAAAGCAACTTCTAGAAGGTTCATGGGACATAGCAGAAGGAGCTGCATTTGGAGAGTTCAATAGAGACATCCATGTAGTAGAACCTTATAATATACCTTCCTCGTGGAGAAGATTTAGATCATGTGATTATGGATATAGTTCTTGGTCAGTAGTTTTGTGGATGGCAGCTAGACCCGATGGTCATATTATTGTATACAGAGAGCTGTATGTACGTAAAAAAACTGCAGACGAACTTGCTGATGTTATATTAAATATTGAAAGACAAGCAGACGACAACATAGCATACGGAATATTAGATTCATCTTGTTGGCATCAAAGAGGTCAAACAGGACCTAGTATAGCAGAAGCAATGATTCTTAAAGGATGTAGATGGCGACCTTCCGATAGAAGTAAAGGAAGTAGGATAGCAGGTAAAAATGAATTGCATAGATTATTAAGACTAGATGAAGAAATGGGTGAAACAGGAATAGAGTTTTTTGAGAACTGTACACAGCTAATAGCAGAACTACCTCAACTACCTTTAGACAAAAATAATCCAGAAGATATTAATACTAAAATAGATTATGATCATGGCTATGACGCATTGCGTTATGGCGTAATGTCTAGACCAGTGCCAAGGTCTTTATTTGGGTTTGATGCAAGTCAGCAAATAAAAAAATGGCAACCATTTGATGAGTCATTTGGTTATTAAAGGGATATATTATGGAAGACGAAGAATTAGAAATAGAAGATTTATTACTAGATGATAAAGAACATGCTCTATCTACTCATGTACTAAGTGCATTTACAAAATCAGAAGATGCTAGAAGAGATCAAGAAACTAGATGGATAAGTTCTTATAAAAACTATAGAGGAATCTACGGTACAGATAATCAATTTACTGATACAGAAAAAAGTCAGATATTTATTAAAGTAACTAAAACAAAAGTAATCGCTGCATTTGGTCAGATAACAGATGTGTTATTTGCAGGACAACGATTTCCCCTAGGCATTAGTTCTACTCGTATACCAGAAGGAGTTGCTGAAGCTGTGCACTTTGATCCTAATGAGCCAGAAGGATTGACTTCTGCCTACGGTTTTCCTGGAGATGGTAAAGACTTAGAACCTGGAGATACGCAAAAAACTTTAGAAGATCGCTTAGGTAATTTAGAATACTTACAAAATGACTTAGCTTTAAAAGAAGGAGAAGGGGTAACTCCTACAGCTATAACTTTTCATCCTGCAGAAGATGCAGCTAAAAGAATGGAAAAAAGAATACTAGATCAACTAGAAGAATCTTCTGCTTCTAAACATTTAAGGTCAGCCGCATTTGAGATGTCTTTATTTGGTACAGGAGTTCTTAAAGGTCCTTTTGCAGTAGATAAAGAATACCCTAATTGGGAAGAAGATGAAGATGGTAAAGTAGTATACAATCCTAGTATTACTACTGTACCTAAATTAGAATTTGTTTCAGTCTGGAATTTTTACCCTGACCCAGATGCTAAGAACATGGAACAAGCTGAGTATGTAATACAAAGACATAAACTGTCTCACTCAGATTTAAGGGGATTAAAGAAAAGACCTTTTTTTGATGGCGATGCCATTGATGAATGTATAGAAATGGGCACTAATTATGTCCGTAAATGGTGGGAGACACAAGTTGAAGACGAAGATACAAAAAGTTATAGTGTGGATAGGTTTGAAGTCTACGAGTATTGGGGAAATATTGATAAAGATATTGCAGAAGATGCAGGTCTTGATATTCCTGACGAATACTCTGACATGGATACAGTCCAAATTAATGCCTGGGTTGGCAATGGTAAAATCCTTAGATTGGCGATTAACCCTTTCGTTCCTAATAGGATTCCTTATTTTGCTGCTCCTTTTGAGTTAAATCCATATAGTTTTTATGGAGTAGGTCTAGCAGAAAATATGGCAGACACTCAGCAACTAATGAATGGTTTTATGCGTATGGCGGTAGACAACGCTGTGTTAGCAGGAAATCTTATATTTGAGATTGACGAAACTAATCTCGTACCAGGGCAGGACTTAGAGCTCTATCCTGGTAAAATTTTTAGAAGGCAAGGTGGAGCACCTGGTCAGTCTTTATTTGCTACTAGTTATCCTAATGTGTCAAATCAAAACATGCAGATGTTTGATAAGGCTAGGGTACTTGCAGATGAAGCTACAGGAATACCTTCTTTCTCACATGGTCAGACAGGAGTTACTGGAGTAGGTAGAACAGCATCAGGCATATCTATGCTAATGGGTGCTGCTCAGTTATCTATTAAAACAGTTATTAAAAATATTGATGACTATTTACTACAGCCATTAGGAGAAGCCTTTTACGCTTTTAATCAACAGTTTGATTATGATCCAGAAATAAAAGGCGATATAGAAGTAAAGGCTAGAGGTACAGAAAGTCTTATGCGTAATGAAGTAAGAAGTCAAAGACTTATACAACTTATGCAGATAGGCAGTTCTCCTACATTAGCACCTTTTATAAAGTTTCCTGTAATATTAAGAGAGATTGCTCATGCATTTGATCTTGATGCTGAGAAATTTGTAAACGATGAAAGAGAGGCTGTGAGACAAGCAGAAGTTATGAAAGCTGCAGGAATGATGCCTGCAGGACCTGCTGAACAAGCACCTCAACCAACAGCACCAGAAGGAGGCGGTATACCTGCTTCTACTAATCCTGCTCAAACAGGTAATGGTAACATAGGACCAGGTGGAGCACCTGAGCCTGGTATGGAAGGATTTTCCGCACCTCCTGTTGGAAGCAATGAAGGAATACAATGATAAAAGAAACAGCTAGAAAATTATTACCGTGTTTAAACGATCCTAAGCATCTTGAAGCCCTCTCTCAATATGTTAAAAACAGGATAGATTCTCAAACAAAGAATCTTTATAGAGAGGTAGATCATTGTAAGATACATATACTACAGGGATCAATTCAAGAGCTTCAACGATTTTTAACAATAAGAGAAGAAGCTATTCAGTCAGCAAAGGAGAAATAATATGGCAGAAAATAAAAATATAATAACACCCGTAGGTGATGAAAATAAAGGAGGACCTAGAGTCAATCCTTTAGTTAATAAAGCAAAAATGAATACTAAGGTTAGTCCAAAAATAAATCCTGATGCTAAAAGTCTAGCTTCGTATAACGCTTTTATAGAATTAGATAAATTAGCTAAGGACCAAAATAAAAAAGGGATGGCAGGAAGAACTGTAATGGCAAACAAAGGAAAGTACATGGTAAACGCAAATGAATTAAGATCAGGTGGAGCATATATAAGAAAGGCTGCAGAAGGAAACATAGCAATGTCACCTATGGGCGGTATGCCACCCCCACCTCCATCAGAAGAAAGGGCAGGATCTGTATCCCCTGATATGGCACAAGAAGCAGAAAGCTTAGGGATAACTGTAGCACCTCCTGGTGCAACTGCAGAAGAAGTAGCAGATGATCAACTCGTTTTATTATCTGAAGGAGAACTTGTAGTACCTGCTAATGTAGTTAGGTATCACGGTCTAGCTCAGTATGAAAAAATGAGAAAGAATGCTCTTGATGGTTTAAATGTAATGGATCAAGAAGGTCAATTAGTGAGCCCACAAGAAGAAGCTCCTGAAGGTTTATTAGGTCCTACTATGCCTGAAGGTGCTCCTATTTAATGAAAAATGTAGCTTTTCAAAACTCTTTGCGTAACAAAGACAGTGAACGATTTACTGCGTCTTTACGTGAAGGGGGAACAGTGATACCACAAGCCGCTAATGGCATGACTACAGAAAACACTGTAAAAGAAAACGAACCTAATTATGACGCTATAGAAACCAAAATACCTATTGATACAGAATTACGAGACAATACTAAATTTAATGAATATGTAAATTTTAACAATACCTCACTTAAAGGAAGCTATAAAGTTGAAAATAAATTAAAGCCAGAGTCTATATCTGCTATAGAAAATTTTACAAAAGATAATAAAAATGTTTCTTACCCCGATGTATATTCTATCTTATATGCAGAATCCAGTGGAGGTCAGTTTTTTCACGAAGCAGCCAAAGGACCTTTACAAATACAACTAGGTGCATTTGTAGATTCTCAAGTATATCAAAAAAAATATAAACCTGTCCCTGAAAAAGATACTCCTGAACATGATGTGTACATGGCAGAGGCTGCAAAAGATTATGATAAATTAGATGAATTAGGGCAAGTAAATGCAAGTTTAAATTATTTAGAATATTTAAATAAAAGATTTGAAAGAAACAATAAAAGAAAACCTACTATAATAGAATCTGCTACTATGTATAATCAAGGATACGGTGGAGCAAAACCTTATATAGCCGACCCTTCTACATACGCAAATAATAAATTATTAAATACGTACATAAATAATGTTTCTGGAGTAAATAAAGCAATAACTATACCTGGTCGTAACCAAGGCGGTATAACTACAGAACCTTGGGGCGGAGCTAATGGAAGTTTGTACGGTGCACCTACAAATCGTGAGCCTGCTGCGCCTCTTAATGTTCAAGAACAAACAAAACAAGTATTTAATTCTACTCCTAAACTAAGTGGGGGAGGAGGTCTTGAAAATGTTACAGTTACAGGTACTAGAGACACAGGATTTAACGGAGACTTTGGCGGAACATTTGATTACAGAGCAGGCATTAGCTCTGGAAGACCTACAGATACTTTAACTAATACATTTGCTGACTCTCTTGTTGCAGCAGAAAAACATGATAAAACATATGAATATGCAGCAGGAAAAACAGGAAAAACAGAAAAGCAAGCCCCTCCTTCAGAAGAAGAATCAAAAAAATCAATAAAAGATTCTAAAGATGTGGCTACGACTGTAGTATTTGGAGACTATTCAAGAAGCAGACCAGAAGAAGGAATGGAAAAATACCCAGAGGCTGATACTACTATAGTTACAGCTCCTTCATCTAATGTTGTTGACATGAGAGAAAGATTATCAATACTTACAGGAAATGATGATTTTATGGATATAATGAAATTTGATACAGCTAATGTAAAAGCTATAATAAAAGACAAAGATTTACAAAGTCTTATATTTGATGATCTTTCAGAAGAAGAAAAATTAAATACTCAATCTAGAATATCTAACAAACAAGATGCAGATGCAGCTCTAGACATAGCAGAAGCAGAAAATACAAAAAAATTATTTTATCAAGATGAGTTTGATTCTATAGAAAATCGTGATTCTTCTATGTCAAAAGAAGGAGCAGTATTAAAGGTAGTATCTAGTTTTAATCCTGCAGATTCTACTTTATCAGTAGATGAGAAACTTGCTAACTTAAACAAAGCTTCTGAATTTTTAAGTGTTTTAGAAGCTCTTGACCCTGATACGTACAACAAAAGTTTAGACTATAATCAAAACTATAAAGAAAGTATTTTAACATCTGACGACCCAACTAAATTTAGTAGTATAAATCCTTTATTTAATAGAGATAAGGCATATCCTGGTCGTGATTTTGATAAAGAAATATTAGATCCTCAAATTTCTAATATGAAAACATTAAGCCTAAAACAAATTAATGACAATATAAAAAAAATAAATTATTATGCAGATATTTATCCCGATGCTAAAAATTACTATATTAAGGAAGGTTATGGTAATCTACTTCCTGTAGTAAATAATTTAATGTTATTAAACGGAACAGATATGACTATTTAAGTAGACTAACTACTTAGCCCTAAGCAGCAATGCTTAGTTTATGGCTACCTACTGACCCCTAGCAATAGGCAACTAAGTAGCCCCAACAAGGAGACGTAAATGTCAAACGAAGAAACAGTAATAAAAAGAGATGAAGACACAGGCGATACTATAATGCAAAAGCCTATAAGATACCAAAGAGCAGAGCCTACTATGCAAGATCTGGCTGCTGAAGAAGAGATAAAATTAAGAAATAGTCAATCTGAAGACTCAGAAGGATTAGAACAACCTTCTAGTGGACCTGAAGACGAATCATTTAAAAAACGTTATGGTGATTTGCGTAGACACATGCAAAAAACTACAGAAGCTAAAGATAAAGAATTATCAGACTTAAAAAAACAATTAACGTCAGCTACTAAAAAAGAAATGAAACTACCTAAATCAGATGAAGAAATTGATGCATGGGCTTCTGAGTATCCTGATGTTGCTAAAATTGTAGAAACTATTGCAATGAAAAAAGCAGTAGAACAAAACAAAGACATTGAAGAAAGATTAAACTCGTTATCAGAAAGAGAAAGAATGACTACAAGAGAACGTGCTGAAATGGAACTTTTACAAATACATCCTGATTTTACAGAAATTAGAGATAATCCCCAGTTCCATGAATGGGCAGAAGAACAGCCTGATTACATTCAAAAAGCTCTTTATGAAAACGAAGACGATCCTCGTGCCGCTTCTCGTGCAATAGATTTGTACAAAGCTGATATGGGATTAAAAACAACCAAAAAGAAACCATCTAAAAAAGATGCTGCAAGAGCAGTAAACCTTAGAAGTTCTTCTTCTCCTGATAATGGTGCATCTAGTTCAGATAGCATATTAGAATCAGAAGTAGCAAAAATGACTTCTCAAGAATACTCAGCTAACGAAGATACTATTAGTAAAGCAATTCGTTCAGGTAAATTTATATACGATGTAAGTGGAGCAGCTAGAGCTTAATACCTTAACTGCTTGACAAATTAATATTTTTGTGTATGTATAGACAAATACACATTCGTGTAGACCAGAATATTTTTATTCTCTACTCTACCACATTCAAATGAAATCCTACTCAGGCTACCTGATGTTATGGTCCTATTTATAGCTACCCATTTTCAGCATCGGCTCTTATCAAGTGGAATTATCGTTTGTTAGCCTCTAACAATTAAAAGGAGAAACAGATGGCTTTTAAAGTAGCGTCAGGTTATTCAAACCTACCTAATGGTAATTTCTCTCCAGTTATTTATAGTCAAAAGGTTCAACAAGCTTTTCGTAAGAGTTCAGTTGCTGAATCAATTACTAATAATGACTACTTTGGAGAAATTGCAAACTTTGGTGATACAGTGCGTATCATTAAAGAGCCCGAAATAACAGTTAAAGCTTACTCTCGTGGTACTACAGTCACACCACAAGACTTAGACGATGAGGATTTTAGCTTAATTGTAGATCAGGCAAACTACTTCGCTTTTAAAATGGATGATATTGAGGAAGCTCACTCTCATGTAAATTTTGAAAGTATGGCATCAGACAGAGCAGGTTATAGACTTCGTGATCAGTACGATCAAGAAGTTCTTGGCTATCTATCTGGTTACAAACAATCAGCTTTAAATACAGTTGCGGATACTGCAAATGACGTAGTATCAGGAACTAAAGCTGTCGACACAGCAGGCAGTGATGAATTATTATCTTCAATGCAACTCATTAAGGGTTCATTCGGTAATATCACTACTAGTTCTGCAGGAACACATTCTATCCCTCTAGTACCAAGAATGCCAGGAGCGACTGCACTACCTACAGGTACTGCGTCACCTCTTCAGGTAATCTCTAGAATGGCTAGACTATTGAATCAACAACAAGTAGATTCAGCAGGCAGGTTCTTAGTTGTCGACCCAGTATTCGTTGAACTATTATCAGACGAAGACTCTAGACTATTAAATGATGACACCGCAAAAAAAGGTGGACTCACAAGTGGTCTTTCAGTCGGAAGCATTTATGGTTTTGACGTATATGTCTCAGCAAATCTACCTTCAGTTGGCACTGGTCCAGGAACTTCTGGTTCAAGCAATCAGCTTACTAACTATGGTATTATTGTTGCAGGACATAGTTCAGCAGTAGCTACTGCGTCTCAGATCAATAAAGTAGAATCTTACCGTGACCCTGATTCATTCGCTGACATCGTCAGAGGAATGCAGATGTACGGAAGGAAAATACTTAGACCTGAAGGCATTGTAACTGCCGTTTATAACGCAGCGTAAGGGAGATAAAACATGGCGACTTTTGATTTAACAGCTAGTTCCACTACAGGCGTTAGTGCGAGCTCAACAACAGACTTTCCAAGTAACCGAAGGGGAATTTATGTAATTGAAAAAGAATTAGATGTAGCTAAACTAGTAGCAGATGGCTTATTTGCCAATGTAGCTAGTGGCGACATTTTTCAAGTACTTGAAGTCCCTGCAGAAACTATTGTTCTTACTGCAGGTGCAGAAGTAACTACCGCTTTTACTGGTGGTACACCTACAGCAGACATAGATTTTGCAGCAGGAGACGATATTCTTGACGCAGCCGATTTGGCTACGTTAGGTTATCCTGCTATAGGTTCTAACGGACAAGGCAATATAATAAATACAGCAGCAGCTAATACATTTACTGCTCTACTTACTGCAGCAGATACTATTGACGTAAAAGTTGCGGCAACAGACACTGCTATGGTTAGTGGTGTGCTTAGAGTTTATGCAGTCATAGCCGATATTTCTACCCAACAAGCAGGTAGAACTGTCGCAGCTAGAGACTTAGTATAGATTTAGTTTAGGATTAGGAGGGGTGAGTATTTCTTGCCTCTCCTACATTTAATATATGGCATATACATTTTTTACAGTAACAAACGAAACATTAAGACGTATTAATGAAGTAGAAATGACTGCTTCAAATTTTAGTGCAGCTAAAGGTGTACAAGCGTTAGTGAAAGACGCTATAAACAGTTCACAAAGAGATATATTTACAAGAGATAGAGAGTGGAGCTTTGCATACGGTTCTACTAGTCAGACTCTTACAGCAGGGACAAACGAATACGCAGTAACTACAGGCTTTATGAGCGTTGATATAGATACTGTACTTATAGATAGAAATGACACACTTAACGTAGAAGAAAGAAGGTTAATACCTTTAACTTATGACGAATACATAGATAAGCATAAAGCAAGAGATGAACAAAGAAATTCAGGAGATTATGATACTCCTATATATGTTTATTTAACCCCTGATTACAAATTAGGAGTTAGCCCTACTCCTGATAAAGCGTATGCATTAAAGTACACATATTACAAATCACCTACGGAACTAGAAACATCAGACTCTGTTCCTGAAGTACCTTCTCAGTATAAAAATACTTTAATAGATGGTGCGTTGTATCATTTGTACATGATGAGAGATAACATAGAGCAAGCAGATAGGTCTGCTAGAGCTTTTGAAGAAGGAATAGATTACATGCGTTCTACCTTAATAAATAGATATATTAGAATGCGTGATACTAGAGTTAGTGACATAATCAATGACTGATAGGTTACAGGTAGCAAAAATATTATCTGGCGGAGGTTTGTACACTAACGAAAACTATTTAGCTCTTAGTGACAATTTACCAGGAGCTGCTACAGCACTAGTTAATTTTGAAGTAGGTCAATTTGGTGGTTACAGAAGAGTAAGTGGATATGAATCTTTAGACTCTACGTACCATACTCCTGCAGGAACAGGAAAAATATTAGGACTAGCAATATACGATGAATCTATATATGCAGCTAGACAGAAAGCATCAGGAAATGATTACGATGTATTAAAATATGTTTCTGGGTCAGGTTGGGCATCAACTAGCTTGACAGCAGGGCAGGTTGCTACTAGTATAGGAAAAGTAAGAACGTTAAACCATTCCTTTACAGGAAATAAAACATTAATACTAACAGACGGTATTAATTTTCCTATGAGATTAGTAAGTACTACATGGACAAAACTAAACGGATCGTCTGATGTAGATAATGCTAAATTTGCAGAAACCTATAGAAGTCATTTGTTTTTTGCAGGAATGAGTCAAGCTACTCAATTATTAGTATTTACTGCACCTAATAGTGACAATGATTTTACGGCTGCTAGTGGAGCAGGAGTTATTAATGTAGGTTTTGACATTATGGGAGTAAAGAGATTTAGAGATGCTCTTTATATCTTTGGTAAAACTGACATAAAAAAATTAACAGGTAGTTCAACAGCTAATTTTAGTTTAGCAGAAGTATCAAGTAGTGTAGGGTGTCTAGCAAGTGATAGCATAATAGAAATTGGTGGAGACGTATTGTTTTTAGGACCTGATGGTATAAGAACATTACAATCTACAGAAAAAATAGGTGACGTTGAGTTAGCTACAATATCCAAACCAATACAAAATGCTTTACAATTAATAGATATTGATTTTACATACGACCAATTAACTAGCGTAGTAATAAAAGAAAAATCACAGTTTAGATATATGTTTGGCAAATCAAATTTAAGTGCAACAAGCACAGCAGGATTTATAGGATCATTAAGAACATCAGACCAAAGGTCAGGGTGGGAATTTGGAGACATAAGAGGTTTTAGAGCTTCTTGTGCAACTAGTGGTTTTATAGGGGATGATGAATTTGTTTTACACGGAGACTATGATGGCAAAGTGTATAGACAAGAAAAAGGTGGAACATTTGGAGGAACTAATGTATTTGCTTCTTACAAAACACCTTTTTTAGATTTTGGTAATCCTCAATTAAGAAAACTGTTTAGTAAAGTAAGTATATTTACTAGACCTGAAGGGGATAATAATTTTTTAGTTACTGCAGATTATGACTGGGATGATGCAGATGTATTTAGTCCAACAGACTACACTATAGCATCTGAAGGAGCTAAAGCAGAATATAGAGACACCGCAACAGAGTATGACACAGCAGGTTTTGTATATGGTGGTGCAACTAAAGCAGTTATTAAACAAGGAATACAAGGTTCAGGAAATTCTATGTTGTTACGTTTTGTAACAGTAAGCAGTGCAAATCCTTATAGTATATTTGGTTTTGCAATTCAGTATCAGGAGGCAGGGTTAAGATAATGGCAGGTTATGCGAGACAGAGTTCTAGTAGTATTGCAGATGGGGAAACAATTACAGCAGCCCCACTCAACAGTGAGTTTGATGCAGTATTAGCGGCATTTGCGTTTAGTGGAGGTCACAACCATGACGGTTCTTCTACTGAAGGTTCATATGTAGGTATTTTAGCAGATGTTGATGCTTTAAATAAAGTAGTAGTTGACACATCTAATAACAGACACGGATTCTTTGTTCAAGTATCTTCTTCTGCTGTAGAACAACTACGTATACAAGACGGTGCAATAGTTCCAGTAACTAGTAATGACATTGATCTTGGTACAAGTTCTTTACAATTTAAAGATATACATATAGATGGCACTGCATACGTAGATACTCTTGAAATACATGTAGGTGCTTCTTTATCTGCAGGTGTACTTTCTTTACCTGACGGCACTGCAAGTGCTCCAGTAATTACAAATACAGGTGATACAAATCAAGGTCTATACTTCTCAGGCACAGATGAAATGTCATTTACTGCAGGAGGTACTGCTCAAGTTACTTTTGCTGATGGCGTTATTAAACCTGTCACAGACAACGATGTAGATTTAGGTACATCAAGTTTACAATTTAAAGACATTCATATTAACGGTACAGCTAATATAGATACCCTTGCAGGCACTACTATGAGTGGTAACTTAGCTATGGGTAGTAATTCTATTACAGGTCTTGCTGCTCCTAGTGCAGATGGCGATGCTGCAAGAAAAGTATATGTAGATGACGCTATAACTAATGCTTCTAACTTAACACAGCTTGGTGGTATTATAAATGTAAACGGTTATCATTTTACTGGTAGTTCTGGGGAAGACATTAAATTTAAACCTGTAGGTAGTGCATCAATATTATCTACACAAGATACTGACGGAGAGTTTGTAGGTCTGGTTATTAGAAACGAAAGTGACGCTGCAGACACAACAGGTATAGCTTCTCTTAGATTTGATTTAGAAGACACAGGCGGAAACACAGTTGATGCTGCTAAAATAGCAGTTAAAAAAGAGGCTTCCTTTACATCTACGGGAGCTTCACAAGATTCTTCTATGGTATTCTCTACATCTTTAAATGGCACACTAACAGAATATTTAAAAATAACAAGTGCAGGCATACTAGAGCCTATAACAGATGATACTGTAGACATTGGTACAGCAACAAAAGAAATTAAAAATATATATGTAGATGGCACAGCATACATTGATGCAATAGGTTTTGGTACTACTTCTGTAACTTTACCAGGAACAGACGGTACAGCTAATCAAATATTAAAAACAAATGGTTCAGGTACTATATCGTGGGCTGCTGATTCAGGAGCATCAGGAGCACAAACTGCTATTACTTCTGTACTAAATACTAGTTTAGTAGTAGGTAGAGATTCTGACAACGATATAGATTTTGCAACGGATAATACTATTTTATTTAGGGCAGGTGCAGCAGACCAAATTAAGTTAATAGATGGTGCTCTTTTACCTGTAACAGATGCTGATATTGATTTAGGTAGTAGTAGTCTGCAATTTAAAGACGCATTTATACACGGTACTTTAGAAGCTGACGCTATTACTATTAATGGTACAACTCTTGCGGTAACCATAGAAGATACTGCAGGTGCTTTATTTTCAGGAAACACCGAAACAGGTATTACTGCTACTTATCAAGCAGCAGACAACACTATAGACTTAGCAATAAACGCTGCTCAAACAACCGTTACATCTCTACTTGCAACAGATATTAAAATTGGTGAAGATAACGAAACTAAAATTGATTTTGAAACAGTAAACGAAATACATTTATATGCAAACAATGCAGAACAAGTATATGTAGCTGATGGTATATTCGGTCCAGAAACAGATAGCGATGTAGATTTGGGTACGACAGGTGTTAGATGGAAAGACGCTTTTATAGACACTGTTACTACTACGGGTGCTTTAACGGTAGGTGGTGATCTTACTGTAAACGGAACTACAACAACTGTGAACTCTACTACAGTAACTGTTGATGATCCTATTTTTACTTTAGGTGGAGATGGAAATGCTTCTAATGATGACAATAAAGACAGAGGCATTGAGTTTAAATGGCACACAGGTAGTGCAGCTAAAGTAGGTTTCTTTGGTTATGATGATTCTGCAGGTGCATTTACATTTGTACCAGATGCAACAAATTCTTCCGAAGTATTTAGCGGTACTGTAGGCAATGCAATATTTGGTAACATTACAGGTACATTACAAACTGCAGCACAGACTAATATTACTTCTACAGGTGCTTTAGGCGGAGGTTCTATTGCTGCAGGTTTTGGTGCTATTGATAATGGTACTTCAGGAATTAGAACAAATATATTTACAGCAGAAACTTCTGTTGTGCCAGACGCTTCAGGCGGTGCAGATTTAGGTACTACTTCTCTTGAGTGGGGTAATTTATATATTGCAGACGATAAAAAGATAGCTTTAGGCTCAGATCAAAACTTTACCATAGAGTATGATGAAGATGGTAATGACACTACAGCAGTTGTAGCTGCAACAGGTCTTAGTTTAGCACCTCACGGCACAAGTGCAGGAAATGGTACAGAATTAAGATTCCAAGAGTTAGCGGCTAACGGAGCACATTATGTAGGATTTAAAGCACCTGATTCTGTAGCAGCAAATAAAGTATTTATACTTCCTAATGCAGACGGTAGTGCAGATCAAGTTCTTAAAACTGATGGTTCTTTAGCCCTAGATTGGGTAGATCAAGCAGGTGGCGGAACTGTAGATAGAGTCGCAGATGGTGCGATAGCTATTAGAAAACCAGTTGTACTTACTTCTGCAGGTAAAGCACAACAAGTTGCAGAAACTACTACAAGCTCAACAAACACAAGTCCAACTGCAAAAGCTGTAACAGATATAGATGGTACTGGTGGAGATAGAGCTCGAAATGCGTGGACTCAAAGTACTTATGAAGCTACTTCTGGTACTTATGTTGTTGTATTTTCAGACACAAGTAATTCAAATTATCCCTCAATAGTAGCAGGTACATGGTCTAATGGTACTGTTACTTGGGGAACTCCTGTTGCTATTTCTGGAAATTCTATTGACTCATACCCTGTTATAACTTCAGGTGATGGAAGGGTTTATGTACTTTATAGGCTTTCAAGTAGTGGTGATATATATATGTATGTAGGCACTATATCAGGTACTTCATTTACTCAAACAGCCAATGGTGCTATACAAGGATCTGCAACTAGTGGTGCAGGTTTAAAAATAGAATACTCACCTACACAAGACCAAGTATTTATGGTTTATTCACGAGATAATAGTGGTTCTAAAACTTATGCAAGGTCGGCTTCTATTAATGCTAATGGTAGTGTTAATACAATAAGTAGTGAATTACAATTAGAAGCTACAAATGCTCATGCGTCAAAAGGTAGTTTAATATATGACCCTGATACAGATAGAGCAATGTATGCAACATTTAATGGAGCACAAGGTGATGATGGTTATGCTTGGGTACTTCAAGCAAGTGGCACAGCAGGTTCACCAACTATTGCAGCAGGTACAGGAACAAAATGGAATGGTAATGATAATGTAAATTATGTTTCAGGTTGTTATGATACTGAAAATAACAAAACATTTTTAGCTTTCCGAGATGGAGGAGGAACAGTAAGAGGTGTTATTGCTTCTATTAATTCTGGAACTAATGCTGTTACTTTTGCAGGTGAGGCTGATATATGGGATTGTAATGATTCTGGCGGTAATTACTTTGAAGTAGCTTTTGATGAAGATACAAATAAAATTATTTTTCTTTATAGAGATGATGACAACTCAGATTATACAACTTATAAAATTATAACTCCTAGTGCCTCTTCCTTTAGTGTAGCAAACGGAGCAGTAATTAGTTCTTCAGATAATCGTATGAATACAGGTTCAGGTTCAGGAGCAGCAGGTAAGGGTGTTTTATTTTCTATAGGAGATGCAGGAGACAGTAATAAAATAGCTTACACTACTACTTTTTTTGGTACGACATCCTCAGCAACCACAAGCCTAGACAACGGAAACTATCTAGGAGTATCTGCGGCAGCTATATCAGATGGTGCTACAGGTAAAATAGTTATACCTGGTGGTTTATCTGAAGGGCATAGTTCTCTTACTATAGAAGATCATTATTATACAAATGGTGCAGGTGCTGTAGGTAAAACAGGCAATGCTACAGGAGAACACTATTTAGGAAAAGCTATCTCAGCTACTGAAATACTATTAACTAAAGAACAAGATAACTACATACATGCTACTGCAAATGGTGCAATTACTGTAGGTAAAGGAGTTATAATAAATAGTTCTGGAGATGCAGAAGCAATATCTGCTACAGGTAATGTAGAATGGGTTGTAGGAACTAAAACTGATTTAAACCATAATGGTATGGCAGGTATTTCTACTTTACTTTACGATACTTCCTCAGATAAATATTTTATGTCAATTCCAGGCGCAGGTACTGTTAATAATGGTCTTGATTCTCCTAAACTTTCTGCTTATGTATTTACGCAAGCCTCAGATGGTTCTTTAACTGTTACTAATCCAGTAGAAATTGCTGCAAATGGAGATTCTGTTAGGTCTGCTTATGATGCTTCTACAGGAATGATTGTTACTATATATAGAGACAAAGCTAACAGTAACTACGGAACTATGGTAATAGGTGCTATAAGTGGTACAACATATTCTAAAGGCACAGCCGTAGTGTTTGCATCAGATAATCTTGGAGATGTTACGTCTGTTGCGGCAGGTGGTGGTAGAGCTTTAGTTTTATTTAAAGACAGTGGCGGTAATCTATTTGTTGCTTCTAGGCTAGGTGTTATAACAGCAGGAAATAAATCAGTTGCTTTTCAAGATGAGGTAACTGTAGATGATACTTCATCAATCAGTACAAGTAGTGTATCTTATGATGCTACACAGGGTAAATTTTTATTAGCATGGCAGAGAGCAGGAAGCACTAATCCAGGTGTGCGTGTTGTAGTAGGTTCTCTTTCTGGTAATACTATAAGTTATGGAACTCCTGTTTATATTTCAGGCAATGTTGCAAACAATGATACTTTTTCAAATCCTAGATTAGCATTTGATTCAAGTAGTGGTAAACATTTATTGGTGTATTCAGAGCCTCAAGGAACAGGTTTTGATAATACTATTAGAGCAAATGTAGCCACTATATCAGGCACAGATGTTTCTTTAGGTACTTTTGTAGACGTTGGTGGTAAAATGCCTTCTTCTGCCGCTACTCTAGTACCAGAAGGTAATAATGTTATAACACTTATGTACTCTGATACTGCTAATAGCAATCTTGAAACATTAAAAAGAGGTACTATATCAGGAACTGACATAACTTTTGCAACCGCAAAAATCTTAGAAGATGGTAGGGCAACAGGAGGAAAGGGTAGTTTAGCATACAACCCTGATCTTGGTAGGTACATGGCTCACACATATGGCTCAGATGATGGAGATAATGACATATATCCACTTAAAGCTACAAGCCCAAATAGTGAAGATTTTGTAGGTATAGCAACTAAAACAGTAGCTGATGATGAGCAAGCAGAAATAGTTGTTATGGGCGGAGAACAATCAGGATATACAGGATTAACAGCAGGCAGTGATGTTTATATAAGTACAGATGGTACGATATCATCAACTGCTTCTGATCCTAGTGTCGTAGCAGGTAAAGCCTTATCTGCAAATAAAATATTAATTAAGGCTTAAAAGCATAAAGGAGAAAACAATGCAAACAATAGTAAGAAACGGAACTAA
>Ga0209709_10000235_pt1 | contig 53799 bp, 54 predicted proteins | sample ArcticOcean_MG_C_2_FD_187435 | JGI IMG/M metagenome (GOLD analysis project Ga0209709, IMG submission 187435) | Marine microbial communities from western Arctic Ocean - ArcticOcean_MG_CB4_136 (SPAdes) (version 2) | ecosystem: Environmental > Aquatic > Marine > Oceanic | place: Arctic Ocean... | reverse complement strand
GCTAATAAAGGCAAGAAACCTCCAAGAACTATTCCATAGGCTGCACTTTTTAAATTAGGATCTGCTAAAGCTGCAACAAAGTCTGCAATTATATGTGCTAAAACTATTCCAACTATTCCAGCAATAGCACCATTAGATATTATTTTTAATAAACGGTTTATACTCCAGCCAGAGTAAAAACCAATTAATGGTATTAAAGTATGTATGAAGCCAAAAACAAAGCCTCTTAATATGCTATGTTTTTCTATTAATTCTTCCATAAAATGAAGAAATTCTGGTATTTCGTGTGAGTGTCCTTCAGCAGCGTTAACATAAGTGACACTAAAAATAGATATTATTAAAGTTAAAAAACTTATTTTTTTCATTAGTTACATCTCCTACATGTTGTTGAGACTTCAAGCTGAAACTTGCTTAAGTCATATCTTTTAATTGGATTTTTTTTAAAAATAGTTTCAAATAGTTCTGATTTAAGCTCCTCTGTATCTCCACAACTTTTACAAATCGCTATTGAAGGATTGTGCTCTTTATGAGAATGGCTGCATAAAACATAAGTCTTATTTTGATTTGATTTATGAACTTTATCTTCTTCGATAAGTTTTTTTAAAGACCTATAGACAGCCATTGGTTGTATTTTCTTTAATTTTTGAAACTTATCTAATATTTCATATGCAGTTAAGTGTTTTTTTGAACGCTTAATTATATCAAAAACAATATTGTTATTATTCATATGTTATGTTATAACATAACATAATATGATGTCAAGTTTTAACTAAAATAATTAATAATCTTAGCTCCTAACACTTCTAAAAATATCTTTATTTTATCTAGACTAATTTTATAAAAACTTATATAAAAATTATTTCTAAGTAAGTTTATGGAACTAACTTTAATATATACAATCGTAGGTTTTGCTTTAGCAGGCTGGTCTGTAATTGGTAACGATTCTATTCAAACACTAGGAACTTTCATAGCTTCCAAACAAAAGTGGTTTAAGTGGTATACGTTAGCCTCGGCCGCTTCGTTTATGATGGTTATTACTATAACTTATGGTTGGTGGTCTCATGATGGAGATATTTCATACGGTCGATTAACAAGAATCCCATATCAAGAAATTCAATGGTATCACGCAGTTGCGCCTGGAATATTATTATTGCTCACAAGAATAGGAATTCCAGTTTCAACAACTTTCTTAGTTTTGTCTGCTTTTGCTTCAACATTTATTTTAGAAAAAATGCTTATGAAGAGTATCGTTGGTTATGGTATTGCAGCTGGAGCAGCTTATATTTGCTGGATAGTTATTTCTAAATTTATAAATGAAAAATTTGATGAAGTAACTGGAGAAAAAAGTATTGCATTTTGGCGTAACTCTGTTTGGGTTAGTTCAGCCTATTTATGGGCAGCTTGGCTTTCTCATGATGTTGCTAATATTGCTGTTTACTTACCAAGACAAATTGATGTTTGGTTATTAGCAGTTGTTCTTGCTTATTTTACAATTCTACTTTTTTATATTTTTTATATTCAAGGAGGGCCAATACAGAAAGTTGTTTTGGATAAAACGGGAACAAGGTACGCACGATCAGCAACTATTATTAATACGATTTATGCGATAGTGCTTTATTACTTTAAAGAACTTAATGATCTTCCTATGTCAACAACTTGGGTTTTTGTTGGATTGTTGTGTGGAAGGGAGCTTGCAATATCTACAATGAACAAAGAATATAAATTTAAATATGTGTTTCCACTTATTGGCAAAGACTTTGTTAAAATGATTTTTGGCTTAAGTGTTTCTGTGGGTATTGTTTTGTCTATTCACTATATTATTATTCCTGGTGGTTACGGTTTATAATTTTAACCAAATTGACCGCCTGTTCTAAATCTATAAATATACTTAGGTAAGGTATTTTGAATTGGTGTTCCAGTAATACCCAGATCTTTTAATGTAGAATAATTTCCAGAAACAATATTGTCGTGCTTTAACATCTCTACTTGATCAGGAGTTAAAAGTGGATTTGGCATCATTTGTAGGAAATAAGATTGGAACTTTGCAAAAGCAAAAGGAATAGATATTAAAAATCTTTTCTTTTTTATTTCAGCTAGTAAAATTTCCATTAGTTCTTTAAAAGAATAATTTTCTGGTCCTCCTAGTTCATAAACTTTTGGTTCAGAATTATTGAGACTTAAAGCTTTAACAATAGCTTCAGCGACATCACCAACATAAATAGGAGAAAATTTTGTTTTACCACCTCCAATTAATGGAAGTATTGGGGAAATCTGTGCAAGTGACGCAAAGGTATTAAAAAATTTATCTTCAGGACCAAAAACTACTGAAGGTCTTAAAATGATAGGTGATTTAAAATTATCTTTAATTTTTTTTTCACCATTTAATTTGGATTCTTTATATTTTGATTCATGTCTTCCTTCTATGCCCAGGGCACTAATGTGAATTAATTTTTTTACACCATGCTCATTGCATAATCTGCTTAGCAGATATGGAAATTGTTCGTGGATTTTAGTAAATTTTTGTTTTCTTGTCTCATATAAAATCCCGACAAGATTAATAGCAAGGTCACAATTTTTTAACACTTTGCTTATCTCATTTTCGTTAAAAATATTAGTTTTAATAAGTTCAATTTGTCCTGCATTACCTTGTGGTTTTAAATAACCCTTAAGATAGGGACTCCGTGTAGCGACCTTAATACGATAATCTAATTCTGTTAGTTTTCGCATTAAATGCCTGCCTAGGAATCCTCCAGCTCCAAAAATAGCTATTTGCTGATTGTTTTGCATTTTGATGACATTAACATTATATATGGATTTAGGTATGACTAAAATTTATAAGTTTCAAGATGATATTTCGCCAGATGCATTAAAGGAATTAGAAAAACATTCAAATCTTGCAATTGATACCGAAGGAACTGGATTGGATATAACAAAGCGCGATAAGCTTAGTTTAATTCAAATAAGCACTGGAAATAATGATGCTTATATTTGCCAGCCTAATCGAAAAGATTACAAAGCCCCTAATATAGTAAAAGTTTTAGAAAATAAGGAAATTACAAAAATTGGTCATTATTTAAGATATGATGTTTCTGGTTTAGATTATTTTCTTAAATGTAAAACACAAAATATCTTTGACACAAAGATAGCTAGTAAACTGTGCAGAACTTACACTCAAAATCATGGCTTAAAAGATTTAGTCTTAGAATTTTGCGGAAAAAAATTAGATAAAAGACTTGGATCAAGTGACTGGAATAAAGATTTAGAAGAACTATCTGACGGTCAACTACAATATTGTAGTAATGATGTTATATATTTACATAAGATTAAAGATGAATTGACTAAAATGTTAGTAAGAGAAAAAAGATTTGAACTTTATGAAAGTTGTATTCAGTTTTTGAAAACAAGAATAAAATTAGATCAACAAGGGTTTACTGAAGATATTTTTTCACATTAAAATGAATAGGGATATAGAAATAGCAAAAAAAACAGTTCAGATTGAGATTCAGGCATTGAAAGAATTATCTTCGTCGTTTAAAAATTCATCTCAATTTACAAAAGCAGTTAGTTTGCTTACTAAGATGAAAGGTAAAGCAATAATCGTAGGGGTTGGAAAATCTTTTTTAATTGCTCAAAAAACAGCAGCAAGTTTAAGTTCGCTAGGCACTCCCAGTCTATCAGTAAGTGGTTCTGATCTTGGTCATGGTGGAATGGGTGTGATACAAAAAAAGCAGGATGTTATTATTATACTTAGTGTTTCGGGAGAATCTCATGAATTAATTAGTATTTTAAACTTCGCAAACAGACACGGTGTTCCTGTTATTGGAGTTAGCTGCAAATCTACTTCAAACTTAATTCAAAATTCTTCAGTAAAATGTGTTCTACCTAAAGTTATTGAGGCTGGTAAATCTTTAGCTCCAACCTCTTCCTCTCTAGTATTATTATCTTGGGGCGATTGTCTTGCAATAGCATGTATGAAAAGAAGAGGTTATTCAAATAAATCATTTATTGAACATCATACAGAGGGATCTCTAAGTACTTCTTTAGTTCAGGTTAAAGACATAATGTCGAAAGGTAAAAATATTCCAATAATTAATGCTAACAAAAGCATGAAATCTGCAATAGCGGAAATGTCAAAAAAAAGATTGGGAATTTTATGTGTTAAAGAAAAAAATAAAAAAATTAGTATTTTAACAGATGGAGATCTGCGTAGACATTCAAATAACTTATACAAAAAAAAAATTTTAAAAGTGTGTAGTAAAAATCCAAATTGGATTTCAGATACAGCTACAGCATTATCAGCTATAGAAAAAATGAATAGTTTAAAAATAACTTCACTTTTAGTTACAAAAAATAAAGAAATTAATAAAAAAATAAAAAATGTTATCGGTATTCTTCACTTGCACCACTGTCTTAGCAGAGGAATAAAATAAAAAAAAAAAGTAAAGCTATTCAAATAAGTCTTATTTCCATTGGTTTTTTTTTATTTTTAGCCACTTACGTATTTTATCCCCAAATTTCTAATAACAAGACTGTAAAAAATAAGCAATCTGTCATAGCAGATTCGCCGATTAACATTGCGGAAGAGGAAATTAATACTTTTGAAAATATTGAATATAAAGGGATTCACGGTATTGATACACCTTTTGTAGTTCAATCAACTAAAGCACATATATTAAAGGAAGACACTGATGTTGTTTTTATGGACAACATGAAAGTTACTATGAATATGAGTGATGGAAGAATTGTTGTTATAACTAGCGATAAAGGAAAATATAATAAAACAACATATGATTGTTTTTTCGAAGAAAATGTTAAAGCCACTGATGGAAAAATAACTATGGTGTCAAAAAATCTTGACTTACTAGCATCAGAAGATGCAGCGAGCGTTTATAATAATGTTATTTTAACAAATGACAAAAGTTTATTAATAGCAGATAAAGTAGACTACAACTTTGAAGCAAAAAAATACCGTATTTCTATGCTCAATAGTTATGAAAAAGTAAAAGTAAAAATAATAGAATGAATAATCTAAAAAAATTTAGAATTATAAAGTTTAAATCTAAACCTATACTTGCTGCTAAAAATATATCTAAATCTTTTGATGGAAGAATGATTTTAAGAAAAATAGATATTCATTTAAATAAAGGTGAAATGCTAGGACTACTAGGTAGCAATGGTGCGGGGAAAAGCACATTTATGAATATTGTGCTTGGTTTATTAAAGTGTGATTTTGGAGATATATTTTTAAATAATACTAAACTAACAAATCTTGCCATTCATGAAAGATCGAAATTAGGTATTGCTTATCTACCACAACAAACTGCAATTTTTAGAGGTCTAACAGTTTATGAAAATTTATTGGGTATAGCTCAAATTGTAAAAAAAGGTTCTATTGAACAGAAAGACATTGTTGAAAAGTTGATGGCTGAATTTTCTATTACTCATTTAAGAAACGTTAAAGCAATTTCATTGTCAGGTGGAGAAAGAAGAAGAACTGAAATAGCAAGATGTCTAATAAGCAATCCTAAAGTTTTATTGCTTGATGAACCTTTTGCTGGTGTAGATTTGCTCTCTATTCAAGATATAAAAGAACTTTTAATAAAACTACAGTCCAGAGGATGTGCGGTATTAGTAACAGATCATAATGCATCACAACTTTTAAGCGTGGTTGATAGAGCTTATGTAATAGCTAATGGCACTATTATAGCTAATGGTCCACCAAAAAGTATTGTTAATACAACTGAAGCTCAAAAACTCTATTTTGGCTCCGATTTTAAATTATAATTTTTTTAATGTATAAAAAATTTTCTGTCTTATTAAATAAAAGAATAAAAAAGTTTAACACAACTATATCTCCCCCTGGTGATAAATCAATTTCAAATAGATTTTTTTTTGTTGCCTCTCAAGCAATGGGAATTTCAGAAGCTAGAGGAATTTTAGATGCAGAAGATGTTTTAAATAATATTAAAATTTTTCAAAAACTTGGAGTAAAAATAATAAAAAAAAAAAATATTTATTATGTTTATGGCAATGGCTTAGGCAGTCTCATCGTAAAAGATAATCTAAAAATTTATGCTGGTAACGCTGGAACCGTAGCACGATGTGTAATGGGACTATTAGCTCCTTATCCAAAAAAAATGCGTATTTTTGGAGACGAAAGTCTCTCACGTAGAGATTTTTATAGATGTATTGAGCCTCTAGAAAAGCTTGGTTGTTCTTTTTATCCAAAAGGGAGAACTACTTTACCTTTAACCATGACCGGAAGTAATTGGCTTGCTCCTTTAAATAAATATCAATTAACTTATCCATCCGCACAAGTTAAAACATGCTGTATTTTTGCTTCGCTTTTATCTCCTGGAATTTCAACTATAAAAGAGCCAAATCATTTAGCTTCGCGTACTCATACTGAAATTCTATTAAATTATGTTAAAGCTAGTTTAAAAGTAAAAAAATTTAAAAAATTCAATTTATTAAAAATAAATGGACTAAAAAATTATAAAGCTTTTAAACTAAACGTACCTGGCGATGTAAGTGCCGCAGCTTTTTTTATTGCGTTGAGTCTTTTAACTAAAAATTCAAAAATTAAAATAAAAGATGTTAATTTGAATCCATTTAGAACAGGTTTTATTAAAATAATAAAGCTCATGCAGGGAAAAGTTTTTATTAAAAATAAGAAAATTGTTTGTGGTGAACATAAGGGCGATATCATTGTAAAAGGTTCAAATTTAAAATCAGTTAATTGTCCATCTTCTATTTCTGCAAAAATGATCGATGAATATCCTATAGCAATGATTTGTGCAGCCAAAGCTAAAGGTGTATCTAATTTTTATGGCCTTGAAGAACTAAATAAAAAAGAAAGCAAAAGACTGAATGTGTGTAATGAAATATTAAATAAAATTGGAGTCAAAACAAAATTAGGGAAAGATAAAATAAAAATATATGGAAATCCTAATTTAAAATTAGATGAATCCTATATAATAAATACCTATAATGATCACAGAATAGCAAAAATGGCTTTTGTAGCAGGCCAAGCCTTTATCGATAAGGGCAATATGCTTATAAAAAATTTTGAAAATGTTAACACTTCCTTTCCAAACTTTTTAAAGATAATGAAAAAATTAAATTGTAAATATGAAGTCAAAAAAAATAAGTAAACTAAAAATACGAGTAGCCATAGATAGCCCAAGTGCAGCTGGAGCAGGTTCAATATCTAAAATGATAGCGAAGCATTACAATCTATTATATTGCGATACTGGAAAAATTTATCGTTTTATGGCAAAAAAATTAATAGATAAAAAGCCAAAGAATAAAATTGAGTATTTAAAAAAAATAAGCATAAAACTAAAACCAAAAAATTTAACAAATAAAAACTTATTAAATGATGAGGTGGCTTATAAAGCTTCTCAAATTGCTAAAGATTTGAAAGTTAGAAAATTAGTTTACAAATATCAGAAACTTATAGCTTATAAACCGGGGGGAAAATTTAAAGGTTCAGTTTTAGATGGAAGAGATATTACTTATAAAATTATTCCAGATGCGCATTTTAAATTCTATATAACAGCAAATGCAAAAATAAGGGCATTAAGACGTTATAAAGAACTCAAAAATTTAGGTAAAAATGTTCAATTTAGAGAAATATTAAAGAGTTTGAAACAAAGAGATAGAGAAGATCGCACTAGAAAGCATTCTAGGCTTAAAAAAACAAGAGATTCTTACTTGATAAATACAACTAACCTATCTATAAAAAGTAGCTTTCTAAAAGTTAAAAAAATAATGGACAGGAAGCTAGAAAAAATATGGAAGCAATTATAAAAGCACACAAAAGCAAGTCCCATGAAGAATTTGAGAAACTCCTTTCTCAAGACTTGGGTAACAGAAAATTTAAAGAAGGTGAAATATCCTCAGGAATTATAAGCCAAATTGGTAAAAAATTTGTTTTTGTTGATCTTGGCCTTAAAAGTGAAGGGGCAATACCTATTGACGAATTTAAACTAACTAAAGAATTAGATACATTAAAAGTTGGCGCAAAAATAGAAGTTCTTTTAGAAAAAATTGAAAATAAAAGTGGAGATGTTGTCATTAGCCGTGAGAAAGCTAGAAAAGCATATTCTTGGAAAAAAATGGAAAAAGCTTTTGAAAATAAAGAAGAAGTTAAAGGATTAATAATTTCAAAATGTAAGGGTGGTTTTATTGTAGATGTAGATTCGTGCCTTTGTTTTTTGCCAGGATCTCAGATTGATATTAAGCCTTTAAAAAATATAGATCATTTAATGAAAGTTCCTCAAACTTTTGAATGTGTAAAACTAGATAAAAAGAGAGGAAATATAGTTGTATCAAGACGTGCAATAATTGAAAAAATTAGAGACCACGATAGAAATAAAATTATTGAAAAAATAAAAGAAGGAGACGTTGTAGAGGGCACTGTAAAAAATCTTACAGATTGGGGAGCATTTATAGATATTAGTGGTGTGGATGCACTTTTACATATTACCGACATATCTTGGGACAGAATTAATAAACCTTCAGAATTACTTTCAATTGGACAGTCAATAAAAGCAAAAATAATTAAAATAGAAGAAGGTTCAAATAAAATAAGTTTAGGAATAAAACAACTAACAGAAGATCCTTATCTGAAAACAATACATAAGTATGAAATAGGTAAAAACTACCCAGCAACAATAACAAAGGTTCAGGACTACGGTTGTTTTGCAAAGCTTGAAGAGGGGCTAGAGGGTTTAATTCATCAATCTGAATTATCATGGACTAAAAAAAATGTTCACCCTGGAAAAGTTTTATCAACCAGTCAAAAAATAGAAGTACAAATTTTAGAGAAAGACATGGATAAAAGAAGATTATCTTTAAGTTACAAAAATACGCTAGATAACCCTTGGGTAAAATTTGATAATGACCATAAAATAGGTGATGAAGCTGAAGGAGTAGTTAAAAACATAACTGATTATGCTTTGTTTATATCTATTAATAATTATGAACTTGATGGAATGATTCATTACAAAGACTTAAGTTGGTCAGAAAAAGAAGTTGAGTTAGAAAAATTTAAAAAAAATCAATCTATAAAGTTTAAAATTTTAGAAATAAATCATAAAAAAGAAAAAATTAGACTAGGAATAAAACAACTTACAGCTGATCCATTTGAATTCTTTAGTGGCAAAAAAGTTTCAGATGTAATTACAGTAATTGTAGATCATTCGTCTAATAATGGAATTTATGTAAATGCAGGCAACAAAAATCAATTATTATTAATAAAGCGAAATCAATTAGCAAAAGATCCTGAAAATGCTCGTCCATCCAGATTTGCCCAAGGTGATAAAGTGGACGCAATGATAACAGAAATTGATGTAGAAAAAAAAGAAGCAGTATTATCTATAAAAGCTTTAGAAGAAAAACAATCAAAAGAAGCTGTTAAAAAATATGGATCTACAGATTCTGGCGCTTTATTAGGTGATATTCTTGGACCTCTTTTAAATAAAAAACCTAAAAACAAAAAATAATTATATAATATAGCATGGTAAAATCTAAGCTGGTGCAAAATCTTTGCAACGGTTATCCAACCATTTTACGGAGAGATATAGAAAGCATTATAAATATTATAATATCTGAAATTATAGATGCACTAAAACGTGATGAATCTGTTGAAATAAGAGGTTGGGGAAGGTTTAAAACTGTTGTCAGAAAAGCTAGATTGGGTAGAAACCCTCAAAATTCAAAAGCAGTTAATATTTCAGAAAAAAAAGTGATAAGATGGAAAATGAGCAAAATTTTATATAAAAAGTTAAATAAAAAAAATGAATTTTAAGTATTAATATATAATTTAATAATCTGTGAATAAAATTATTTTAGCCTTAGATACTACAAATTTAGAAGAAGCCATTAACTTAACTAATAAAGTGAAAGATAAAATTTTTACCATAAAGTTGGGTCTTGAGTTTTTTAATGCTCACGGCAAAGAGGGAATAAAAAAATTTAATAAAATAGGTATAACAAATATAATGTTAGATCTTAAACTTAAAGATATTCCCCAAACAGTTTATAAAGCAATTAAAGCACTTAATGATATTAAATTTGGTTTTTTAACTATTCATGGGCAAGGTGGTAAAGCAATGATTGTGGAGGCCAAGAAAGCTGCTTCAGAAATTGAATCGCACCCAAAAATTTTAATGGTAACTATTTTGACAGCCTTAAACGATAATGATTTAAAAATAATGGGAAATAACAACAGTGTGATTGATCAAATTGAACACTTAGCTAACCTAGCCAAAGAAATTAAAGTAGGTGTTATATGTTCGGGCAATGAGGCTAAATTAGTGCGAACAATTATTGGTCCTGAACTTTTAATTTTTACCCCAGGTATACGCATGTCCAAAGAAAACGTTGATGATCAAAGACGAGTTTGTACTCCGTTGGAAAGTATAAAAAATGGTGCAAATAAAATAATTATGGGAAGAAGCTTAACTAAAGGCAATATTGAAGAAAATATAAATAAAGTATCTAGTTCTATTAAAATATAAATTTATGCCAATAAAATTAAAAATATGTGGCATAAATTCTGCAAAAACTATTCAAATAATTTTAAAAAATGGAGGGTGCCAATACTTAGGATTTGTTTTTTACCCTTCCTCTCCTAGAAATTTATCAATTGAACAATCACAAAAACTTACATCCATAGTTCCATCTCAGATTATGAAAGTGGCAGTTTTGGTAGATCCAGAAAATACTTTAGTTGAAAGAATAAAAGATCAATTCGACTACTTCCAGATCTATAATTCATCTCCATCGAGGATTAAATCTTTGAAATTATTATCCAACAAAAAAATCATACAAGCTATAAAAGTTAAGAGTGAAAAAGACATAAATTTATATAAACAATATATTGGAATTGCTGATGAGTTTTTATTTGATTCTACTGCAATGGAAAAAAGCGCTATATTTAATTGGGATTATTTAAAAAATATTAAAATTAAAAATTGGTTTCTTGCTGGAGGTATTAATATAAATAATATTGACGAAGCTGTAAAAATTACTCGAAAAATTGATATTTCTTCTGCTTTAGAAGATAATCCTGGAATAAAATCAGAAAAAAAAGTTTTTGATTTTTTAGAAAAGGTACAAACATTATGATAAAAATAAAAAAAGGCATACCTTTAATTGATCAGCATGATAAAAATGGTTTTTGGGGTGGAAAATTTGGTGGTTCTTATATTCCTGAAACTTTAAAGAAACCAATTGATGATCTTACAATACAGTTTGAAAAATTAAGAAGAAATAAAAGTTTTTTACGAGAAAAAGAATATTATTATAATAATTGGGTCCATAGAGGTCCTACGCCATTTATAAAGTTAAAAAATCTAACAAAATACTTAGGTGGAGCTCAAATTTATGCCAAAGTAGTTTCTGAAGCTCGCGGTGGTGCGCATAAAATATATGGAGCTATTACTGCAGCTATGCTGTGTAAACGAATGGGAAAAAAATATTTAGTAACAGATACAGGGGCTGGTTATAACGGGAAAATGTTTTCAATTGCCGCAAAACACTTTGGGTTAAAACTTAAAGTATTTATGGGATATAAAGACACCCTTAGACAAAAACCTAATTGCGATGCGATGAAAAAAAATGGGGCTGAAATAGTTCCGGTGTATACAGGATCACAAACACTAGTGGATGCTGTTTCTGAAGTAATGCGTTATTGGGTTTCCAATAATGATACAACTCACCTTGGGGTTGGATCAACAGTTTCTGCAGCAATCTTTGTTAAAATATGTGGCTGGAGTACGTCACAAATATCACTTGAATTGAAAAAACAAATGATAAATGAATTTGGAAAGATTCCTAATAAGGTAAAACTTTTAAATTGTGTTGGTGGCGGTTCTTCAGCGTATGGTCTTTGGAGTGAGTTTATGGATTATAGTAAAAAACAAGTAGATTTTATAGGTATAGAGGCTAATGGTCCTAATAATTCAAAACTACATGCCGCCCCACTTAGCAATAATTCAAAACTTGGTGTTCTTCATGGGGCTGCACAATATGTCTGTCAGGATAAAGAAGGACAGATTAGCGAAACAGAATCTATAAGTGCAGGCTTGGACTATCCTGGCGTTTCTCCTCTTCACTGCTTTTTAAAAGATGCAAGACGTGCCAGTTATGTAGCACGCTCAGATGAAGATGCGCTTCAGGCATACAAGTTGGTGACTAAATTAGAATCTAAAATAAACCCTAGCCTGGAACCATGCCACGCATTTTCACAAGCAATTAAAATAGCACCTAAACTTAGCAAAAATACAATTCTTGTAATAAATTCATGCGGTGATGCTTATAAAGACAGAGATATACTTAAAGAAAGATTGGGAAAAATAAAATGAATCCTTCTTCAATTGATTTAGCTTTTAAAAAATGTAAAAAAGAAAAAAGACCTGCGCTCTTGACCTATACAGTTTCAGGAGATCCTTCCAAAAAAAAATCTTTGGAAATTTTAAAAACCATATCTAAAAATGTAGATATAATAGAACTTGGATTCGCCCACAATACACCCATAGCAGATGGGGGAGAAATCCAAAATTCAGCATATAGAGCAATTAAAAATGGAACTAAACTTAATGATACTTTTCAAATAGTAAAAAAATTTAAAAAATTTAAAGATACTAAACCTCTAATCTTAATGGGGTATTGGAATTTAATTCTTCAACATGGTGAAAGTAAATTTATTAAGAATTGTAAACAATTTGGAGTAAACGGTTTAATTGTTGTTGATCTGCCATACCCAGAAAATAAAAAATTTTCTAACAAATGTAAAAGAAATGGAATTATTTTTGTGCAACTCTTAAGTCCTACCACTTCTCATAAAAGAATGAAAAAAATTATTAGAAATTCCAGTATGCTGTATTATATCTCAATGTTAAGTACCACTGGTGGAAAATTAAAATTATCTCCTAAAGTAATTTTAAAAAAATACAAAAAAATCAAAAAATTAGCTAAAAATAAAAGTTGTGTAATTGGATTTGGTATCACAAGTAAGAATATTTCATCGTTTAAAACAGCGGATGGATGCGTGGTTGGCAGTGAAATTTGTAAAAAAATTTCAAAATCTATCAAAAGTGGACAAAATCCTGTCACAAATGTTGGTATTATGGTAAAAAAACTAAAACAAAAAATAATATGAATTCTTGGATAACAAACTGGAAAAAAATTAAAATTAAGGTTAAACAAATCTTAAGGAAACAACCTACTGGTAAAGAAGTTACGGACTGGAAAAGCTGTCCACAGTGCAAAAAAATAAGTTATTTACCAGACTTGATTAATAATGACTACATATGTGAGTGTTCTTTTCATTTTGATTTTCCAGTAACAAATCGACTTCATAATTTATTTGATTCTAATTATGAAATTATTGATACAAAAAATAATATTGATCCTGATCCTTTAAAATTTGAAGTGAGTGATAGATACAAATACATTGATAAAATAAAAAAATATAGAAAAATTACAGGGCAAAGAAGTGCTCTTGTATCTGCTTCAGGAAAAATATCTAATTTAGATGCTGTTGTGTCATGCTTTAATCCTCTATTTGGTGGAGGTCGTATGGGCCCAGTAGAGAATGAAAATTTTTTAACTGCTGCAGACTTTGCAATTAAAAATAAAGTGGATGTGTGGATTGTAGTTTTTCAATCTAGTGGTATCGATGTGCATACAGGTGTAACAGGACTTGCTGGCATGACTAAAACTATAATTGCAATGGATGAACTTAAAAAAGCTGGAATATTAACTATAGCTGTAGCGGCAAGAGCTGTTGCCGGGGGTACCTATGCTAGTGCTTTTTTTAAACATGAATTATTAATTTTAGAAAGCAAATGTGTTTCCAATATTTTGTTTTCTGGTAAACGTGTTACTGAAAATATTTTAAAAAGTTCAGATCAAATCCCTTCAGACTTTGGGACTGCCCCAGGTGTAATGAAAGCAGGTTTAGCGGATATGGTTCTGGAAAGTAGAAAAGAACTAAAGAGCACTATAACTAGGTTATCTAAAATAATTTTGAAAAAGGATGAATTGATTAAAAATGTTGAATCAATATCAAATAATGATGAACAAATCGCAAATCCTATACGAAAAACTTCAAAAACATCATAGTAGAAAAATAAATCTTAGTTTAAACAGAATAAATTTAGCACTAAAAAAACTAAATAATATTCATAGAAAAATTAATAATCCAATAAATATTATTGGAAGCGATGGTAAATTTTTCTTAGTTCAATCATTAAAAGCGTTTATAGAATCGAACAATCAAAAAGTATCTACATTTACTAGTCCTCACCTGTATGATTTTAGACACCGTTTTTGGCTTAATGATCGTTATATAAATATTAATGAGATGAAAAAAAATATTAAAATTATAAATAAACTTAAAGTAAAATTAACTTTATTTGAAATTACCTCTCTTATTTACTATTTGTCTGCATCTAAATTAAAAAACAGCTCTTACGCATTAGTGGAAGCTGGACTTATGTTTGTCGGCGATAGTACACGGGTATGGAAATCACCTAAGTTTCAAATAATTACAAATATTAATAAACAGCATCTAGAGTGGGTAAAACCAAAAACAATAAAAGAAATCTGTAAACAAAAAGTGGGTTTTTTAAGTAATAGTACAACTATTTATGTAGGGAAACAAAAAAAGAAAACCATGAAAATAATAAAAGAAATTTTAAAAAAAAATCCAAGTAAAAAAATTTTTTATGGCAAAGACTGGTCAGTGAAAAAATTAGTAAATAAAATTATTTATAAAGATAATAAAGGAATAATATTGATTAATTCTGCTATGATTAAAAGTGAAGCTATGATGGATAATTTAGGTTTATCAATAAAAATTGCAAGAGATCTTAATGTTTCAAAAAAGAATATTATGCGCGCTATTCCTAAAATCAATTATGAGGGAAGAATACAATGGATTAAAAATGGTAAATTAGTTAAGAGATTATATAAGCGGGAAAATCTATTAGTTGATGGATGTCACTCTGAAGCAAGTGCTAAAAACTTAGCCTTATATTTAAAAACATTAAATAAAGATATTTATGGAATTTGGGGAATGCAAAAGAATAAACAACCTTCTAAATTTATTAAAGAATTTAAAGGAATATTTAAAAAAGTTATTGCCATTAAAATTCCAGATGAACCAAATTCTTGCCAACCAATTTATTTAAAAAATGTTGCAAATCGACATGGAATCAATTGTGAAGTGGCACCTAATTTAAATGCTGGAATAAAAAGAATATCTAGCAAAAAAGAAAAGGTAATAACTTCATTTGGCAGTTTATATTTGGTTGGAAAGCTTTTAAGTCTAAATTAAATTCTTAATTCTTTAATTGCGTGAAGTTTGTGATTAAGAATGTAACGATCCTGATCTGTAATATCTTTTTGTTCTAATTTTTGTTCAGTTTCCTTGGTTATTTTATCTATAAAATCTTTAGACAAATCTTTTGTATTTTTTGCTGAAGCTGAGAGTATAACTAGAGAATCATCATAAAATTCTACAGTTCCTTCCTCAATAAAAAAATCTTGAGAATTATTGTCATTTTTTTTAACTTTTATAATTCCTGGTCTTAAAAAAGTTATTAATGGAATATGTCCTTTTAGAATGCTCATATCACCTTCGTATGATGGCATGGTAGTCATAGCTGCATCACCTGTATAAACAATATTTTCTGGGCTAATAATTTCTACTTTAAAAGCATCTTCCATTATGCAGCTGCATCCTTGGCCATTTTTTCTGCTTTTTCTACCGCTTCTTCAATTGTTCCTACCATGTAAAAAGCATTTTCAGGTAAATGATCATACTCACCTTTACAAATGGCATCGAAACCTTTGATGGTTGCTTCTAAGTCTACAAGTTTTCCTGGGAAGCCAGTAAAAACCTCTGCAACAAAAAATGGTTGTGATAAAAATTTCTGGATTTTTCTTGCTCGCGCGACTGTTAGTTTGTCTTCTTCCGAAAGCTCATCCATTCCTAAAATTGCAATTATATCTTGCAAAGATTTATAACTTTGTAATATTTTTTGAACTTCTCTAGCTACTCTATAGTGTTCATCTCCTACTATTCTTGGATCTAAAATTCTTGATGTTGAATCTAGTGGATCAACCGCTGGATATATACCTAGTTCTGCTATTTGTCTGGATAGTACAGTGGTCGCATCCAAATGCGCAAATGAGGTTGCTGGAGCTGGGTCAGTCAAATCGTCCGCAGGAACATAAATTGCCTGAACTGAAGTGATAGAGCCTTTGTTTGTTGTTGTAATTCTTTCTTGCAAGTTACCCATATCTGTTGCTAAAGTTGGTTGATAACCTACAGCTGATGGTATTCTTCCTAAAAGAGCTGAAACCTCAGATCCAGCTTGAGTAAATCTAAATATATTATCAACGAAAAACAATACGTCTTGTCCCTCTTTGTCTCTAAAATACTCAGCAACTGTTAACCCTGTCAAACCAACTCTTGCTCGCGCACCTGGAGGTTCGTTCATTTGACCATAAACTAAAGCAGCTTTTGAACCTTTTCCGTCTGGTTTAATTACACCAGATTCTATCATTTCATGATACAAATCGTTTCCTTCTCTGGTTCTTTCGCCAACACCCGCAAAAACTGAAAACCCACCATGAGCCTTTGCTATATTATTAATCAGTTCCATTATAATCACAGTTTTACCTACGCCGGCTCCACCAAATAGTCCTATTTTTCCACCTCTAGAGTAAGGAGCAAGTAAATCAACTACTTTAATTCCTGTTACTAATATTTCACTTTCTGTTGATTGGTCTGTAAATTTTGGTGCTGGTCTATGTATTGACCAAGTTTCTTTAGTAGATATTTTTCCTTTTTGATCTATCGGTTCTCCTATAACATTAATTATTCTCCCTAAAGTTTCAGGTCCAACTGGAACTTGAATTGGTTTGCCAGTGTTTGAAACTTTATCGCCTCTTTTAAGACCTTCCGTACTATCCATAGCAATAGTTCTTACTCCTGACTCTCCTAAGTGTTGGGCAACTTCTAAAACTAATCTGTTGCCAGAATTATCAACTTCTAATGCTGTTAAAATTTCTGGTAACTGTCCTTTAAACTTAACATCTACTACAGCTCCAATTACTTGTATAACCTCTCCTAATTTATTTTCCATTTTTATAAACTTTCTGCTCCTGATATTATTTCAATTAGCTCTTTAGTAATCGCGGCTTGTCTACTTCTATTATAAGTTATTGTTAATTTATCAACTAAATCTCCTGCATTTCTTGTGGCACTATCCATTGCAGTCATTCTAGATCCCTGTTCACTAGCCGCATTTTCAAGAAAAGCTTTAAAAATTTGTGTTGAAATATTTTTAGGTAAAAGATTTTCTAAAATTTCACTCTCTTCAGGTTCAAATTCATAAAAAGCATCTGGTCCTTTTTTTTCTTCTTGTTTTTTACTTTCAATTGGAATTATTTGTTGTTCTTGTGGTATTTGCGTCATTACATTCTTAAATTGATTGTAAAATATTTTACAAACATCAAATTGATCTTCTTTAAATAGTTTTATTATTTTTTTTGCAACTATTTCTGCTTCTTTGAATGAAATATTTTTAAATCCTTTAAAATTTATTTTTTCTACAATATAATTTCCATATACTCTTTTTAGTTGATCATCTCCTTTGGAACCAACTGTAAAAATTTTTAAAGTTTTTCCATCTTTTAAAATTTTTTCAAAATAGGCTTTTGCTTTTCTACATATGTTTGTATTAAAGCCACCACATAATCCTTTATCAGCTGTTATAACTACACACAAATGAGTGTTATCTTTTCCTGTTCCAACTAAAAATTTTGAGGCATTATCTTTATCAGTAATTGAGCTACTTAAATTTAGAATTATATTATTCATTTTTTTTGAATATGGTCTTCCTTTTTCTGCGCTCTCCTGAGCTCTTCTAAGCTTTGCTGCAGCTACCATTTTCATAGCTTTAGTTATTTTTTGTGTAGATTTGACACTTGAAATTCTTTTTTTTAAATCATCTAAGCTTGGCATAAAATTTTATAAATTTTTTTCCTTAAATTTTTCAATAGCTAAGGTTAATTTTTTATCTGTTTCTTCATCTAATTTTCCTGTGTTATTTATTTCATCAATAATCTCTGGATTGGAGGATTTTACTGATTCATAAATTTGTTTTTCAATACTTTTTATATTTTTTATCTCTACGTTATCCAAAAAGCCTCGTACTCCAGAAAAAACTGCTATTACTTGTTGAGCTACTGCCATAGGAGAAAATTGATCTTGTTTTAAAAGTTCCGTAAGTTTTGACCCTCTATTTAAAAGTTTTTGTGTTGATGCATCTAAATCAGATCCAAATTGGGCAAATGCTGCCATTTCTCTGTATTGAGCCAATTCTAATTTTATTGAGCCTGCTACCTTTTTCATGGCTTTAGTTTGGGCGGCAGATCCTACTCTAGATACAGATAAACCAACATTAACTGCAGGTCTTATACCTTGATTAAATAATTCAGTTTCTAAAAATATTTGTCCATCTGTAATAGAAATTACATTTGTTGGAATATATGCTGAAACGTCTCCTGCCTGTGTTTCTATTATAGGTAATGCCGTTAAAGATCCTCCTCCTTCATTATCATTAAGTTTAGCTGCTCTTTCAAGAAGTCTACTGTGTAAATAAAATACATCACCTGGGTAAGCTTCTCTTCCTGGAGGTCTTCTTAATAAAAGTGACATTTGTCTATAAGCTACCGCTTGCTTAGACAAGTCATCATAAACAATTAGCGCATGCATACCATTATCTCTAAAATATTCACCCATTGTACAACCGGTGTACGGAGCCAGAAACTGAAGTGGAGCTGGGTCAGATGCCGTTGCAGAAACTATAATTGTATACTCCATTGCACCCGCATCTTCTAACGTTTTTACAATTTGTGCGACTGTTGATCTTTTTTGACCTATCGCTACATAAATACAATAAAGTTTTTCCTTTTCTTCTCCAGATTTATTAATTTCTTTTTGATTAATAATTGTGTCAATAGCTACCGCAGTTTTTCCTGTTTGTCTGTCACCTATAATTAATTCTCTTTGTCCTCTTCCTATAGGAATCAAGCTGTCAATTGCTTTAAGTCCAGTTTGCATTGGTTCGTTTACAGATTTTCTAGGAATAATGCCAGGAGCTTTTACATCTACTCTCTTTCTTTCTAATTTTTTATCTAGATCTCCTTTTCCATCTATAGGATTTCCAAGAGCATCTACTACTCTTCCTAATAAACTTTTTCCTACAGGAGCATCTACAATCGCTTGGGTTCTTTTTACAACATCACCTTCTTTGATTGATCTATCATCTCCAAATATTACTACACCAACATTGTCACTTTCTAAGTTTAATGCCATACCTTTTATTCCACCTGAAAATTCCACCATTTCTCCAGCCTGAACATTATCTAGACCATACACTCTGGCGATTCCATCCCCTACTGATAGTACTTGACCTACTTCTGATATTTCTGCTTTTTCACCAAATTTTTTTATTTGTTCTTTTAATATTTTTGTGACTTCTGAAGGATTAATTTGCATATTACATTTCCACCATATTTTTTTCTAATTTTTTTAACTTAGTTTTAATTGATGTGTCAATCATAACACTCCCTACCTGAATAACTAGACCAGCTATTAAACTCGGATCATATTTATAATTTATACTAAGTGGAGATTTGAAATTTGTAGATAATTCACTCTGTATGTTTTTCTGTTCTTCCAATGATAATTCTTTAGAAGATACTAATTTTGCCTTTAGTTCTCCTCTGCTAGTCGAAACTAAATTAAGAAAACTTTCGATGATTTTTTCTAAAAAAAATAATCTATTTTTTTCTGATACAAAGCCTAAAAATTTAGTAAGTGTTTTAGGGAAATTACTTTTTGTTGCTATTGAAAATATTATATTTTTTTTATCTTCTTTTGAAACTGTAGGATTTAAAATTATTTCTTTAAAATCATTGCTTTCTTCTAATAATTTATTAAGATTTTTCATGTTATCTTCAACAAGTTTAAGTTCTGAATTCTCTTTTGATAGTTCGTAAAGAGCTAAAGCGTAGCTTCTTGATGTTGTATTTGAAAACGTAGATTTTGAACTCACTATTTGCTCCTAAAAAGACTTGTTTTGTATGAGATTATTTCAACAAATTCAACATTTTCTATTGTATCTTTTTGTCTTTATAACATCTAAAAAACCCTATTTAACTGAAATTAATGGGGTCAACATCAACCTCTAGTTTTATTCCAGATATTTTTTTAATTTTATTTAACGATTGATGTAAATATTTCTGAATAAATAAACTTTTTGGACATTTTATTAGAATTCTACATCTATATTTTTTTTTAAGTTTTGGTATGGGAGCTAAAACGGGGCCTAAAATATCAACTTCATTTATATTTGGAAGTTTCGACTTAATGTTAATGGCAAATTTCATAATTAAGTTTTCATTTTGACCAGAAATAATTAATGATATTAGTCGATAAAATGGAGGAAGTTTTTTTTCTTTCCTTAGCAAAAGTTCTTTTTTTAAAAATAAGCTTGGGTTATTTTTTGATATATTTAAAAGCACTTCGTCATCAGGCGTATATGTTTGAAAATACACAGCTGATTTTTTCCCTTCTCTTCCGGCTCTGCCGCTAAGTTGATTGTATAATTGAATATTTTTTTCTGCTGATCTTAAATCATAACCATGTGCAGAAAAATCTCCATCTACGACCACAATACAATTTAATTTTGGAAAGTGAAACCCTTTTGATAGCAGTTGTGTTCCTATTAAAATATCAATTTTATTTTTTTCAGCTTTTTTTAAAAGTAAATTAGCTGACTTTTTTTTTTCCAAGGTATCACTTGAAAAAATTTCTATTTTTTTTTTAGGGTAAATTGTTTTTAACTCAGAAAAAATTCTTTCTACACCTGGTCCACAAAAAACTAATTCACATTCTTTATTATTTTCACAATTTCGCAATAATAATGATTTATATCCACAATGATGACAGAGCAATTTATTTAGTCTTTTATGAAAATTTAGATTTACTGTACAATTAGGGCACTGGAATTTTTTTTTACACAGTTTACAAATAACAAAAGGTGCATACCCTCTTCTATTTAAAAAAAATAGTACTTGTTCACCTCTTTCTAAATATTTATTTACTTCATTTATAGTTTTATTTGCAATCCAATTATTTTTTTTTAATATTTCTGAATGTAGGTTTATAATTTCAATATTAGCTAGAGGTGCATCTTTATATCTATTTTTAATTTTAGTAATATAATATTTCTTATTTATAATATTATTGTAGGTTTCTACTGAAGGAATTGATGTAACTAAGTTTATTGGAATTTTTTCTATCGAGGCTCTTGTTATTGCCATATCTCTTGCATTATAAGAAACTCCTTCGTCTTGCTTGTAAGATACGTCATGCTCTTCATCAACAATAATTATTCCTAAATTTTTAAAAGGTAAAAAAAGTGAAGATCTGGCTCCAATAACTACTTTAATTTTTTCTTCCGTAATACCTTTCCAGATTATTGATTTATTTTTTTTTGTGGTGGCTGAGTGCCAAACCGCTGGTTCCGCTCCAAAAAATTCTTTATACCTTCTGCTAAATTGATTTGTTAAGGCAATTTCTGGAAGCAATATTAATGCTTGATATCCTTGATCTATCAGCTCTTTAACTCTTTGAAAGTATACTAGTGTTTTTCCGGATCCCGTAACACCCTCTATAACTGTGACGCTGTAATTATTTCCCACATTTCTTATAAACTCAAGAGATTTTTTTTGCTCTGTATTGAGAAAAACTTTTTTTTTGTTTGCTTTAATCTGAAATATATCAAATTCTTTATCAAAAGATTTTTCTATAACATCCTTATTCAATAAACACATTTTAAATGACATCCCCAATGGGACTAAGTTATATCTCGAGAACCAAGATATGAATTCAATCATAGATTTGTTTAGACTTTTAACGTTTAATTTTTTTAAAACTTTTTTTAACTTAAAATTTTTCTCAGTTTTTTGTTTATAAGGCCAAACTACTCCTGTAATCTTAGTTGAACCAAATGGTGCTTGTACAAAGTCTCCTGGTTTCAGTTTGGGTAAATTGCTACTTTCGTAAGTAAATGGATAATCAAATATTTTTGGGAAAAGAACAGCTATTTTCATTTATATATAGTTTTGTTTCTAGTTTTTTTACTAATATTTTTATCAAGTATTTTCTTTAAGTCCAAGAAAGTACTAGAATTCATTCTTTTCTCTAGCAACCTCCAAGCGTATGGAATAAATTTTAAATATTCTTTTTTATTATCCCTCTTATAGAGTCTTGAAAAAATTCCAATTATTTTTAAGCTTCTTTGAACTGAAAGTATGTTAAAATCTTCTAAAAATTCTTTAGAATTATTTCTATAAGTATTTGAACCTTGTTCTATGTAATATTCGTAAATTTGTTTTTTTAATCTATTTGAAGTTTTAATTCTTACATCATCTATTAAAGAAGCTAGATCATAAGCAGGATTCCCATATAATGCATCTTGGTTATCTATTAAACCTACTTTTTTTCCTACTTTCATTAAATTTTGTGCATGGTAATCTCTATGCACAAAACATGTGTTCGGAAAATTTAATTTTTTGTAGATTTGTGCTAAAATTTTTTTAGCTTTACTCTTAATTTTTATGGTTTTTCTTTTTTTAAATAATATCGGCAAATACCAGTCAAAAAACAAATTGGACTCTTCTATTAAATATTTTTTAGAATATACATCTATATAATAAAATTTATTTAAAATATTTCTTATTTTGTTTTTTTTCTTTATTTTCTCAATTTTAATAAGTTGCTGTACAAGTTCTTTGTAAATATTTAATTTATTACTATTATTTTTTAAAATATTATAATAAGACAAATCTCCAAAATCTTCTATTATGATTATTCCTCTTTTATAATTATGGTCATAAAGCTTTGGAGCTAACAATTTATTTTTTCTTAAAAAACTGTTGATTGCTGAATAAGCAACTAGATTTTTAAATTTTTCTTTTTGTGTAAAAACAATAATTTTTTTTTTTTTATTTATTGAAACTCTATAAAATTTCCTAAAAGAAGCATCCCCTGCAATTGCTTTTATTTTAAATTTCATTAAATTTGTAATCTTTCCATTTTCCAAAACCATTAATTATAACTTGCCTATTATCCATTAATTTTGAATATTTTAAAAAAATATTAATTCTATCTTTTGGCTTCATTTCGATTAATTCAGGCCACTCAACTACCTTGATGTGATTTTCTGCAGTTTCAAACATTCCTAACTCTGCTATATCTTTATAATTTTTTAATCTATAAAGATCATAATGAAGAATTTTTAGTGCTCCGATATCATAGTCATAAACTATATTAAATGTGGGACTTAACACTTCACTTTTTTTAATACCATTTTTTTCTTCAAGAAAATTAATTAAATAACGAACAAATGTTGTTTTTCCAACTCCAATTTCTCCATATAGAAAAATTATATCTCCAGATTCTATGATACTTGAAATATTTTTTGCTAAGTTTTGTGTATCTTTTAATGAGCTTAATTCCATCTAACTACTAAATAATTAGTAGCGATATGTATCCGGCTTAAATGGGCCTTTTGTATCCACACTAATATAATCGGCCTGTTCTTTTGAAAGTTTTGTTAATTTTGCCCCTACTTTTTCTAAGTGAAGTGTAGCAACTTTTTCATCTAAGTGTTTAGGTAAAACATAAACTTTTTTCTCATACTTTTCTGAATTATTCCAAAGTTCTATTTGTGCTATCGTTTGATTGGTAAAAGATGCACTCATAACAAAACTAGGATGTCCTGTCGCGCATCCCAAATTAACTAATCTTCCTTCCGCTAATAGTATAATTCTTTTTTTGTCTGGTTTAGTCACTTCATGAACTTGTGGTTTAATTTCATCCCATTTATAATTTTTTAAAGCTTCAACTTGAATCTCATTATCAAAATGTCCAATATTGCAAAGTATTGCTCTATCTTTCATATCTCGCATATGATCTGCTGTAACAATATCCTTGTTGCCAGTGGCTGTAACTACTATATCCGCACCTTTTATAGCTTCATCCATTAAAACAACTTCGTAACCTTCCATAGCTGCTTGTAGCGCACATATTGGGTCAGCTTCTGTAACCATAACTCTTGCACCACTTTGTCTTAATGATGCGGCACTTCCTTTTCCAACATCTCCAAATCCTGCAACTATTGCAACTTTTCCTGACATCATAACATCTGTTGCTCTTTTAATTCCATCAACTAAACTTTCTCTACAACCATACAAATTATCAAATTTAGATTTAGTTACTGAGTCATTAACATTAATAGCTGGAACTAATAATGTGCCTTGTTCTTCCATTTTTTTAAGAGCCAAAACTCCAGTTGTTGTTTCTTCTGATAAACCTTTAATTGATTTCATCATGTCTTTATAGTCTTTATGCATCAATGCTGTTAGATCCCCACCATCATCAAGAATCATGTTTGCTTTCCAATCTTTTTTACCTTCGATAGTTTGTTTAACACACCACCAATATTCTTCTTCGGTTTCACCTTTCCAAGCAAAAACTGGTATTCCTACCTTAGCTATAGCTGCTGCTGCATGATCCTGCGTAGAAAAAATGTTACATGACGACCATCTAACTTCGGCTCCTAGATCTACTAATGTTTCTATTAATACGGCAGTTTGAATTGTCATATGAAGACAACCAAGTATTTTTGCTCCTTTAAGAGGGGACTTACCTTTGTATTCTTTTCTTAAGGCCATTAAACCAGGCATCTCAGTCTCTGCTATTGAGATTTCTTTTCGACCAAAATCTGCAAGGCTAATATCTTTTACTTTAAAATCTTCTGACATAATTTGTAACTATGTAACAATTTAAGATAAAATTATCAACTAATTGATTAATATTTTATTATTTATAAATAGGCAGAAGAATCTCAATTCTTGCTCCCTTTTTGCCATTAGACTGATTTGAGGCGTGGATCGACCCACCATGGAGCTCTACTATATTTTTTACTATATTTAATCCTAAACCTGAGTGTTCACCAAAGTTTTCAGGTCTATTGCTATAAAATCTGTCAAAAATTTTATTAATATTGTTTTCATTAAAACCATAACCTTCATCTTCTATTATTAATTGAACTTCTTTTTTACCAACAATAGATAATATAACGGATATTTTACTATTAGATGGGCTAAACGAAATAGAATTATCTAAAAGATTTGCAATAATTTGTTCCACTTTACTTTCTACTCCCAATATATTTAGCTTAGATCCATTTAATTTAGAATAATTTATATTAATTTTAATATTTTTATTTGAATTTAATAAATCACTATTAAAATCTTCCACAACAGAAGTAACAACATTTATTAAATTAATTGATGACATTTTAGCTCTTGATAAAGAGGCTTCATCTTTTAGCATTTGCGAATAATCTGTAATTAATCTTTCTATTCTTTCTACGTCATGACTTATTACTTTTATAAGTTTTTTTCTTTTTTCATTATTATCCGTATTGTCTAAAACTTCTGAAGCCCCTTTTAGAGAAGTTAATGGATTTCTAATTTCATGAGCTAAATCGGATGAAAATGTTTCAGCTACGTTTAATCTTTTATAAAAATCTTCAGTCATTTCACTTAAAGATCTAGATAATTGTCCCACCTCATCTTTTCTAACTAAATATTTTTCATGTTTGTCAATTTTTTCATCTTTTTCTTTAATTGCTTTTGTGTAAAGAACTAAAACTCTTATTGGTTTTAAAATATATTTATTTAAAAAAACTGAAAAAATAAAAATGACAAGAGCAACAAATAAAACGGTTCTTATTATAAAATTCTTTCTTTCATCAACAGCAACTAATATCTCATTAGCAATTTCCGAAACAATTATATATCCTTTGCTTTGTTCATTACTGCTAACAGAATTTATTGTAGTAACATAAAAATTATTATTAATAATTTCATCAAAAATTAGCTTGTTTTTTTTATTTTTTTGAAGTGAATATTCATTAATATAATTTTCAGTATCAAAAGTTGTCCTTTTATTATTTTCTATTTTTTTTTCAATACTAAATTCTTCATTTGATGTTTCTATTGCTGTTTCTTGCACATTTTTGTATTTGACTGAAATGTTTTGGACAAGATCAAGTGTATCTGTATCTGCTAATAAATTAGAATTTAAGTCGTAGAATTGTACACGGTCCAAATTCTGAAATAAAAATCTTGTTGATAATAAAAATTCTGTCATACTTTCTTTTGTAAACTGAATATTCAGTCTATTAATATGATCAGATGTGTTTTGAATAATTTTTGAATGTTTTTTCGATCTTTCGTTAATTAGGTTAGGTTTAATAGCATTTAGATAAAGAAATGTGAAAATTCCTAACACTAAAAATATAATTAAATTAAAAAATAAAAAATTTTTTAGAATTGAACTTGAGCGGAAAAAATTAGATTTCATTAACTAACATTCCACCTATAACCACTACCATACCTTGTTTCAATTGCTGAAAAATTTTTATCTACTTTTTTGAACTTTTTTCTAATTCTTTTAACATGACTATCAATAGTACGATCCTCGATATCATTATTGTCCTTATAGGCTATATCCATTAATTGAGCTCGTTCTTTTATCATGCCCGGTCTTTTGGCTAATTCCTTAACTATTAAAAATTCTGTAGTTGTTAATTTTTCTGGTAGAGGTTGTTCACCCCAAGAACATTCTAATTGCAGAGAGTCTAAAACAAGTTTTCCATGTTTAATAAGATTTTTAGAATCATCTACATTCGTAGTTTTTTTTCTCAATTGAACTCTTATTCTTTCAATAAGTACTTTTATTGAAAAACCTCCAGATTTTTTTATAAAATCATCTGCGCCAAGCTTCAAACCAAGTAATTCATCAACTTCTTCATCTTTTGAAGTTAAAAATAATATTGGAATTGTTGTTTTTTTTCTTAATCTTTTTAGTAATTCCTCTCCATCCATTCTTGGCATTTTAATATCAATTACAGCTAGGTCGGGAGGATTTCTGCTAATTCCAACTAATGCACTTTCGGCATCAATATACGTGTGAACTTCAAACCCCTCATTTTCTAAAGCCATACTTATGCTGGTAAGTATATTTCTATCGTCATCAACTAATGCAATTTTTTGACTCATAATTATAAATATTTTACATATAAAAATACTAAATTGTCATAAATTAGGCAAACAGTAACAATATTAATGTGCTTCATCCCAATTATATCCTGAATTTACATTAACCTCTAATGGAATTGAAAACATATGGTGCTCAGAAGATGAAATGGAAGTCATTGCTTCTTTTATTATTATTTTTATATCTGATTTATCTTTTTCTAAACATTCAAAAATAAGTTCATCATGTATTTGTAATAGCATTTTTGCATTTAATTTATTTTTATCATCCTCTATTAATTTATTTATTTTTATCATGGCTAGTCTAATAATGTCTGCCGCTGATCCTTGTATTGGTGCATTTATTGCCGCTCTTTCCTGAAAACTTCTAATATTAAAATTTTTATCATTAATACCTTTGAGATGAATTTTTCTTCCAAAAATATTACTTACATAGCCATTTCTTCTACAAGTATTTATTGTTGATCTCATATAATCTTTTATTTCAGGGAACTTTTTAAAATATGAATTTATAAAATCTAAAGCTTCTTGATTGGTTACTGAAATTTGTTTTGCTAAACCATATTGAGTTATTCCATAAATAATACCAAAATTTATTGTTTTGGCTTTTCTTCTTAAATCTTCATTAACCTTATTAATAGGTACATTAAAAACCTGACTTGCAGTTAAACTATGGATATCCTCATTATTTTTAAAAGCTTTTTTTAGTTCCTTTACGTCAGCCATATCAGCTAAAATTCTCATTTCAATTTGATTATAATCAGCAGATATTAAAATATTTTTTTTATCAGCAATAAAAGCTTTTCTAATTTCTCTTCCATCTTCTGATTTGATTGGAATATTTTGCAAATTTGGGTCACTAGAAGCTAATCTTCCAGTATTTGTGGCTGCAAGTAAAAAAGATGTGTGTACTCTTTTCGTTTTCTTGCTTATATGATCTTGCAAGGCATCTGAATAAGTATTTTTAAGCTTAGAAACTTGTCTCCATTCAAGGATTAATTTTGGAAATTTATGCCCTGTAAGTGAAAGATCTTCAAGTATATTTGCATTTGTTGCTAAGCTTCCTTTTCTTGTTTTCTTTAACTTTGCGATCTTAAGCTCATTATAAATTATTTCACCAAGTTGTTTTGGTGATCCAATATTAAATTTTTTTCTAGCTATTGAATATATTTCTTTTTCTATTTTTTTTAATTTTTTTTCAAATTTTTTAGAAAGATTTTTAAGGTATAAATCATCAACTTTAATTCCATTATATTCTAGTTTTGCAAGCAGTTTTATCATAGGTTTTTCAAAAGACTCGTAAATTTTATTTAATTTTTCGTTGTCAAGTCTTGTTTTGAGAAGCTTGTAGAGTCTTAATGTAACATCTGCATCTTCTGCAGCGTATTCTGTTGCTTTGTCCACATCAATATCAGTGAAATTCAGCTTATTTTTTCCAATACCAACTAATTCTTTATAGGATATAGTTTTGTGGTTTAGGTGAATTTCAGACAGTAAATCTAAATTATGCCTGTTGGTGCCAGCATCTAATGTGTATGAAATCAACATTGTGTCTTCAATGGGAGTAATTTCAATTCCATTTTCTTTAAGGACAATAAAATCAAACTTAATATTTTGACCAACTTTTTTTATACTTAGGTCTTCTAATATTGGTTTAATTTTTTTTAAAACTAACTCTTTTTTTAAACCTTTAATATTTTTATGAGCTAGTGGAATATAGCAAGCTTTATTAGATTCATAACTAAACGAAACGCCAACAAGATTAGTCTCAAGAGGATTTAAGGAAGAAGTCTCTGTATCTACTGAAATAACTGATTGTTTATTTAATGCTAACAACCACTTATCTAAATTTTTTTCCGTTGTAATGCTTTCGTAACTTTTTATATTAATTTTTTTTGATTTTTTTTTTAAGGCAGCTGATTCAATATTTTTTTCTACTGCTCCTCCATAAAAATCTATTGCTCTACTTAATAATCTATTAAATTCCATTTCTCTTAAAAAATCATAGAGTTTTTCTTTTTCAATTTCTTTTAAAATAAAACTACTTAACTCATCTTTAATTGGCACATCATCTTTGAGAGTAACTAATTTTTTGCTTAACAAAGCTTTCTCTTTATTTGCCAATAAAGTTTCTCTTCTTTTGTTTTGTGGTATTTCGTTAGCTTTTTTTAATAAAATATCTAAAGTTTTATATTTATTAATTAATTCAGACGCCGTTTTAATGCCTATGCCTGGAACCCCCGGCACATTGTCTGCAGAATCTCCAGCTAATGACTGGACGTCTATGACTTGATTGGGTTTTACACCAAATTTTTCTAAAACTTCTTTTTCGCCTAACACCTTACTTTTCATTGGATCGTACAACCTCACTTTGTCAGATACCAATTGCATTAAATCTTTATCGGAAGAGATGACTGTTACCTTTGCTCCCGCTTTAATAATTTGTTTTGTGTAAGTTGCTATTAAGTCATCAGCTTCGTAATTAAGCATCTCAATTGAAGGTAGATTAAATGCCTTTACTGATTTTCTAATATATTCAAATTGTGGAATCAAATCTTCAGGTGCTTCTGATCGGTTTGCTTTATATTCACTATAAATATCATTTCTAAAGTTTTTTCTTGCTGAGTCAAAAATTACGGCAAAATGGGTTGGTTTATGAATTGAGTCATCTGATCTTGAATCTTCCAATAATTTAAATAACATAGAGCAAAATCCACTTACCGCTCCTGTGGGCAATCCATCACTTTTTCTTGATAGAGGTGGTAGCGCATAATATGCTCTAAAAATATATCCTGATCCATCTATAAGGTAAAAGTGGTCAGTTTTTTTTATTGTGTTCATGAAATAATATTAACCTATTTTAATAAGTGTTATGGATATATAAAAGCTAAATCGACATGAATAAAAAAAATGCACTAAAAGTAGAAAAATTAACTAAAATTTATTCCAAAGATTCTTCAAATAAGATTATAGCATTAGATAATTTAAACTTAGAAGTGAAAGAGGGTGAGATTTTAGGATTACTTGGACCTAACGGCGCTGGTAAAACAACTTTCCTTAATATTCTAGGGGGTACTGTATTAAAAAATTCTGGTAACGTTAATGTTTGGGGTTTTGACTTAGATAAAAATCCAAGAGAAGTCAGGTCTTCGATTGGAATTGTTCCTCAAGAAGTTAATCTTGATCCATTCTTTAGTCCCAGAAAAGTTTTAGAATTGCATGCTGGATTATATGGAATACCTAAAAAAGACAGAATAACAAATACTATACTAAAAATGGTTTCACTTGAAAAAGAAGCAAATTCATATGCAAGAAGTTTATCAGGAGGAATGAAAAGACGATTATTGATTGCAAAAGCTATGGTTCATAGGCCCCCAATTTTAGTTTTGGACGAACCAACGGCCGGAGTCGATGTAGAATTACGTAAAAATTTATGGGCTAATGTAAAAACTCTTAATGAAAAAGGAGTTACTATTATTCTTACTACTCACCTAATGTATGAGGCTGAAGAAATGTGCAATAGAATTGCAATTATAAATAAAGGAAATTTAATTAAATTAGATTCAACAGAAAATTTACTAGACAGTATAAAAACGAAAAAAATTATTTTTAAAGTAAAAAATATTAAACCTATTAATAATGAATTATTAAATGGAATTAAATTTTCAAATAATTCAAAAAATGAAATAGTTGTATCTTATGAAAGAAAAAAACACAAAATAGATGAAATAATAAATAAAGTTAAAAATGCAGGAATAGAAATTTATGATATTTCAACCGATGAAGGAGATTTAGAGGATGTATTTGTCGATCTTACAAAAAACTAGATTTCATTGCAAAAAGTTGTATTGTATTAAACATGGAAGCAATTAAAAAAATTGAAATAAATAAAGTTATAAAAATTATTTTAATTACAGTATTAGGAACTTTGCTATTGACGGTTTCTGCTAAGATTAAAGTTCCTTTTTATCCAGTCCCTATGACTATGCAAACTTTAATAGTTTTATTAATTGGAACTGTTTTTGGTTGGAAACTTGGATTAGCGACAATAACTTTATATTTATTTGAGGGGATGATTGGTTTGCCAGTATTTGCAGGAACTCCTGAGAAAGGAGTTGGTCTAACTTATTTCATGGGCCCAACAATGGGATATTTAATTGGATTTCTACCAGCTGTATTTTTTGCTGGCTTATTAAAAATAAATTATAAATATAATTTGATTCATAGATTTATAATGGTTTTTATTCTTTATACTTTTTCTGTTTCATTTATTTATTTTTTTGGATTAATATGGCTATTAAATTTCGTATCAATTGAAAAAGTTTGGTTAGTTGGGGCCGCACCATTCATGCTTGCAGAATTATTAAAAATTTCTATCTTGTCTGTCTTTGTTACTTCGTGTGATAAGACTATTTTATCTTGGCGATCTCTTAGATAGTATTCTTTGCAAGGTTCTTCTGTGCATTTTTAATCTACGAGCGGTTTCAGAAACATTTCTGTTACATAATTCAAACACTCTATGAATATGTTCCCATTTAACTCTATCAGCCGACATTGGGTTTTCTGGTGGGTTAGCTTTAGATTCGGGGTATGCCAAAAGAGCATTTTCTACATCGTCTGCATCCGCTGGCTTAGGAATGTAATCTATTGCTCCAGCTTTAACAGCAGCAACAGCTGTTGGTATATTTCCATATCCTGTAAGCATAACTACTTTACTATCTTTTTTTAACTTCTGAATTTCCTTAACTACCTCTAAACCACTTCCATCTCCTAGGCGTAGATCAACAACAGCAAAGGCTGGTGGGGCATTTTTGGCCTGTTCTAAACCTTCTTTTACACTTGGAGCTTGCGTGACTGTAAAACCTTTTTTTTCCATTGCGCGAGCCAATCTGTCTCTTAAAGGGTTATCATCATCAACGATAAGTAGTGATTTATCAGCAAAATCGGTAATTTTTTGAAGGTTTTTTTTTTCTTGTTCTGTTCTCATTTTTTTATATTACTAAAATTAATATACCACAGATATGGGTACGAAAAAAATATTTTCAACAGGTTAAATTATTGCTTTACATTACTCTCTATTTCTATAAATACGAATCTTAATAATGTTTTTATAAATTTTTTTATAAATTTTTTGTGTAATAAAAAAGGGGATACACGAGATGCAAAAATTTAATTCAGTTGACGAATTGGTTAATACTACTCGACCAGTAGATCCAATTTATTGTATAAGACCAAATTCTATTAAATCAGCTTGTGGATGGTTTAAAAAAAAGTTTCCAGGAGAAATCCTTTACGCGGTAAAAACTAATCCAAACGAAAAAGTTATTAAACATATTGGTGATAGTGGCATTAATAGGTTTGATGTAGCTTCAATCACCGAAATTAAATTAATTAAAAAAAATTTTCCCCAAGCACATATTTATTATATGAATACTGTAAAAAGTCGTGAACATATACAGGAAGCATATTTTAATCACAACATTAGAGATTTTGTTTTAGACACAAAAGATGAACTTCAAAAAATTATTGAAGCCACAAATAATGCCAAAGATTTAACATTATTCATAAGAATTTCTATATCAAATGAACATGCGGAAATTGATTTATCGCAAAAGTTTGGTGCACTTCCAAGTGAAGCTCTGGGTTTGCTAAGATTGGCTAAAGCACATGCTAAAAAAGTTGGTTTAAGTTTTCATGTAGGGTCTCAATGCATGCATCCTATTTCTTATGCTAAAGGCATAAGAGAGGTTGGAAACATAATTAAAAAAACAAAAATAGTTCCAGACATTATTAATGTTGGTGGAGGTTTTCCTTCTGTTTATCCTGACCTAAATCCTCAGCCTCTTGAAAATTATATAAATGAAATTAAAAAAGCTTTTGATCATTTAAAATTAGAAAACATGCCTGAACTATTGTGTGAACCTGGAAGAGCTCTTGTTGCAGAAAGTGGTTCTTCAATAGTAAGAGTTGTACTTAGAAAAAAACAAAAGCTTTATATTAACGATGGAACTTATGGAAGTTTATTTGATGCGGGTGTACTGAATTTTGTTCTTCCTACCAGAATGATACCTAATGGCAGAATGACTTCTAAAAAATTAACTTCTTTTAGTCTTTATGGCCCAACCTGTGATAGCGCCGATTTTATGAAAGGTCCTTTCGTTCTACCTAATAATTTAAAAGAAGGAGATTATATTGAAATAGGTCAGCTTGGTGCCTATTCTTTAACTTTTAGGACTCGGTTTAATGGTTTTTATTCTGACAAAATTTTTGAAGTACACGATAAACCAATAATGTCTATGTACGAAAAGGAAAGTGCTTCTCGTTACCTTGTTGCTTAAATGAATTATTCAAAAAATCGGAAGTTAGGTCATAATAAAAAAACCTTTCTTGAAAAACCTGTAGAGCATATTGACATAACGTCTTTTGATTCAAGAAAAATTATAGAGTCTATGGATAAAATGTCTTTTACTTCAAGAGATACCGCTCAAGCATCAAATATTTTTAATGAAATGCTGTCTGATAAAAATTGTACGAACTTTTTAACACTGGCAGGATCAACGTCAGCTGCTGGATGTATGAAAATATATTCTGATATGATTAAATTTAATATGATTGATGTAATAGTTGCTACAGGAGCTTCAATTATTGATATGGATTTCTTTGAAGCATTAGGATTTAGACATTACCAAGGTTCACAATTTCAAGATGATGCTCAATTAAGAGAAAACTATATAGACCGAATATATGACACTTATATTGATGAAGAGGAGCTGCAGGCATGCGATAAAACTATCTGTGATATAGCTGATAGCCTAGAACCCAGACCCTACACTTCTAGAGAGTTTATAAGGGAAATAGGAAAATATCTAAAAACTAACGCTAAGAAAAAAGGATCATTAATTGAAACTGCTTATGATAATAATGTTCCTATATTTTGTCCTGCTTTTACAGATTCAAGTGCAGGTTTTGGTTTAGTAATGCATCAAGAAAAAAGCCCAAAAAAATATTTAACTATAGACTCTATTAGAGAATTTAGAGAACTTACTGAAATAAAAATTCAATCTAAATCTTCAGGCCTTTTTATGGTTGGTGGTGGTGTACCAAAAAACTTTGTACAAGATACTGTAGTTTGCGCAGAACTTTTAGGTAAAGAAGTTGATATGCATAAATACGCAATACAAATTACTGTTGCCGATACTAGAGATGGTGCGTGTAGCAGTTCTACACTCAAGGAAGCAAGCTCATGGGGTAAGGTTGACGTTTCGAAGGAACAAATGGTTTTTGCAGAAGCAACCAGTGTCCTTCCTTTGATAGTTAGTGACGCATACCATCGTAAATATTGGAAACAAAGGAAACCTAAAAATTTCTCAAATATATTTAGTTAAAAATGAATTATTTACCAAATAGAAAGGGTTTTCTTGGAATTGAAAATAAACTTAATTTTAAAGAAAAAGTAGTTATTGTTCCGTTTGGATTAGAAAAAACTGTTAGTTATGGGGGCGGCACTAGAAATGGTCCAAAAGAAATAATTAAGGCTTCACATCAAGTAGAGTTATATGACGAAGAATTAAATTGTGAGCCATATAAGAAAATTGGAATAAAAACTTTAAAACCATTTAAAATACACAAAAATATTAAAAAGGCATTAAAAAAAATGTCTGATATCAATGAAGAGATTTTAAGTAAAAAACTTTTTCCAATGACATTTGGTGGTGAGCATTCAATTACACCTGGATGCATTTCTCCATTTGTTAAAAAACATAAAAAACTATGCTTATTACACTTCGATGCACATGCAGATTTAAGAGAAAGCTATAACGGTGAAAAATTTTCACATGCATCTGCAATTAAAAGATGTTTGGACTATAAAAATGTTTCTATAATTTCATTTGGAATAAGAAATATTTCTAAAAGTGAAATTCCGTATTTAAAAAAAAATTCTCATAGAATTAATATTTTTTGGGCAAAAGATAAGCCAAAATGGAATTTAAATAAATTTAAAAAATTAATAAAAAATAAAACTGTTTATTTAACGTTTGATGTTGATGGGTTGGATTCTAGTATTATGCCAGCAACAGGTACCCCTGAACCTGGTGGATTGCTGTGGGATGAAACTTTAAATATAATCAAAATAGCAGCACAAAATTCAAGAATTGTTGGGGCGGATATAAATGAATTATCTCCAATAAAAGGATTTAATTCGTATAACTTTTTAGTTGCAAAATTAGCTTACAAAATAATTTCATATTCTTTTGAATTTAATAAGAAACCTAAATATTAAATAAGTCTTTAGTTTGCCATTTGATTGTTACCATGGCACCATTTAACTTTGCAGAACTACTAAATTGAACATTTGCTTTCATTCTTTCTAAAAGTGTTTTGCCGATAAAAGTACCTAATCCTAACCCTGACTTTGAGCTAATAACTTTATTCTTAGAGCGAATATAAGGTTCACCCAAAACATCTTTTACATCTTCTGAAAATCCTGGACCATCATCACTTACCTTGACTTCAGTAATTGTATCGTTGCTTTTTAAATTTATTTCAACAATAGAATTGCTGTACTTAACTGCATTACCAATAAAATTTCTTAAACCATATGTAATTTCTAGCGTCCTATCTATCTGTGGATCTAGTTCATTTTGGTCTTCAATTAATATTATTTTTTTTTCTGATATTTCACTAAAAGAACTGACAACATCATTAAGTAAATCTCCAATTTTTATATTACTTAAAAAATTATCTTCTTTAAGTTGATCTTGGGAAAGATTTTTTAATATATCTGAACATCTTTTAGTTTGGGATATTAGTAAATTAATATCTTTTGAATACTCAGGGTGGTTTCCTATTTCTTTTTGCAATTCTTTTGCTACCACACTAATGGTTGATAAAGGGGTTCCTAAAGAATGAGCTGCGGCGGCAGACTGCAAACCTATTGATTCTAACTCATGTTCTTTTGCTAAAATTAATTCTAATCTATTTAATGATTCTGTTCTTTTTCTAGACTCAATACCAAATCTAGATCCAAAGTATGTTAAAAATATTAATCCTATTATTATAGAAACTGGTATTGAATATAAATAATAGTTTGGCACATGAAAATGAAGTTCTTTAAAATGTGGCAGAGGAAAATGATTAATTGTTAAAACAACTAAAATTACTATTGTGATAATTGATAAATTTAAAGTACTTCTAAGACTTAAAAAAGTTGACGATAATATTGCGGGAATAATTAATAAAATTATAAAAGGATTTGTTGCCCCCCCAGTAAAAAAAAGTAGCAAAGAAAGTTGAATAAGGTCATATAATAAATATGAGGATGATTTTACATTACTTAATTGATTTTCATTTTCTACAAACTGTAGATAAAAATTAGATATTGTACCTAACAAAATAATTACGCTACAATAAAAAAAAGGTAGTTCAAAATTTAAAATAAAAAAAACAATACTAACAGAAATATATTGTCCAGTTATAGCTATCCATCTTAAAGTAACTAAAGTTTTTTTATCTAACTGGATATTATCTCTTGATGTAAAAACATCTGAAAATTTCATTCAGAAATTATATATCTAAATTTGAAACTTCTAAAGCTCGACTTATAATGAAATCTTTTCTTGGAGCAACTTCATCACCCATTAAAACTTGAAATAGGTCTTGATCTTTTTTTGATTTGGCTTTGGTATTGTTGGAATATTTTACTAACAATAATGTACGATTATCTGGATTTAAAGTAGTTTCCCACAATTCTTCTGGGTTCATCTCACCAAGTCCTTTAAATCTTTGTATATTTAACCTACTTTTTTCTTCTTCAAGAAACTTTTTTAAATTTTTAATATTTTTTTTCTCACCTTTTACATCTTTAAGTATAAAATTTTCTAAATCTTTATCATTTTTCACATAAAAGCTTTTTGATCCTTTAGTAACTTTGTATAGTGGCGGTTGAGCTAGAAAAATATGATTTTTCTCAATTAATTCATTAAATGGATGATTGTTAAACAATGTTATTAATAAGGTTCTTATGTGAGAACCATCGACATCCGCATCGGTCATTATAATAATTTTCTGATACCTTAGATTTTCGATATCAAAATCTTTAGATCCAGTGCCTAACGCATTAATTAAAGTGACTATTTCATTGGAGGACATCATTTTTGATAATGCTTTTGTTTGTAAATCTTGACCATTTCCATTTCTAGATTTTGCATTTGTATCAATATAAGTATTTAATATTTTTCCTCTTAAAGGGAGCACAGCTTGAAACTCTCTGTTTCTTCCTTGTTTGGCCGATCCACCGGCTGAATCTCCCTCCACTATGAACAACTCTGTTCCTTCCGCTTTTCCAATTTGACAGTCAGCAAGTTTCCCTGGAAGACCTGATAATTCTAATGAACCTTTTCTTCGCACTCCTTCTCTAGCTTTTCGAGCCACATCTCTAGCGAGGGCAGCTTGGACAATTTTCAATAATACAATTTTTTTAATCCCAGGATTTTGATCAAACCAAGTTGAAAGTTTGTCGTTTACTATAGATTCAACAATAAATCTTACTTCTGAAGAAACAAGCTTATCTTTAGTTTGTGATGAAAATTTAGGGTCAGGTATTTTTACTGATAGGACGCCTGTTAATCCTTCTCGAGTATCATCGCCAGTTAAGGAGATCTTATTTTTTTTTAAAAGATTTCCATCTATAGCATACTTATTTATTACTCTTGTAAGTGCGCTTCTAAAACCTAACAAGTGTGTTCCACCATCTTTTTGATGAATATTATTTGCGAACGGCAACATCTCTTCAGAGTATCCTGCATTCCATTTTAAAGAGCATTCTACTTCGACATTATCTTTTGTTCCTGAAATAAAAATCGGCTTTTTAAACAAACTGAGATCATTCTTGTTAACTAAAATTTTTTTATTTTTATCTAAAAAATCAACAAACTCTAATATTCCGCCCTCATATCTATTTTTAAATTCTTTTTCTTTTTTTCCTGATTTGTCTAATAGAATAATAGATAAGCCTTTGTTTAGAAAAGCAAGCTCTCTCATTCTTTTTTGTAAAATTGTAGAACTAAAATTGATGTCAGAAAATACTTCTTTTGATGGTATAAAGTTTATTAATGTTCCTGTTTTATTTGATTTACCTTTAGTTTTTAGAGGTGATATCGCTTTGCCATTCTTAAATTCAATATAATATTCTTTTTTTTCTCGAAATATAGTTAATGTTAATTTTTCTGATAATGCATTGACTACCGAAACACCTACTCCATGGAGTCCACCTGAAACTTTATATGAATCATGATCAAATTTACCACCCGCATGTAGTTGGGTCATTATTACTTCTGCTGCTGATTTTTTTTCTCCTTTGTGTAAATCAACAGGAATTCCTCTTCCATCATCTTCTACTGAAACTGAATTATTTTCATTGATTGTAACCTTAATATTATTACAGTGACCTGCTAAGGCTTCATCTATAGCATTATCTACCACCTCATAGACCATATGATGTAAACCCGAACCATCGTCTGTGTCACCGATATACATCCCAGGTCTTTTTCGAACCGCATCTAAGCCTTTCAATACTTTTATTGAATCAGCGCTATATTTTTGTTCATTTATTTTTGTTGTTTTAATCATTTAAGTGAAATTTTTTAAGATTTTAACATTTTTTTCAAGTTATTTAAATCAAGATTGAAATCGATGCTTAAATTAGCATTGGTAATAGATGATTACTTGATGAAATAAAAGATAATAATCTATTTTTTTATTTAGTTGAAAATTGGTCAGATTTTCATCGGCATAACGACATGAAAACTGTTTATGTCTGATAAATCTTTAATTAGCACTGGGGATCCAGGGTCTTTTAAGCTAATAGCTATAAATTCATTTTCTATTTGAGACGCTATATCTATTAAATATCTACTATTAAAGCTGATGCTCATTTCATCTGAATTAAACTTTGCATTAATATTTTCGGTCCCTTCCCCGCTGTTCGGACTATTAACTGATAGTTGTAAATTTTCTTTCGATATAAGCATTTTTAAACCCTCTTTTTTATCTGTAGAAACCGTAGCTACTCTTTCAACGGAATTTTTAAATTCATTTAATTTTACCTGTAGTGTCTTATCGTTATCTTTAGGAACAACTTTGCTATAATCTGGAAATCTTCCATCTATTACTTTAGAAATTAATACACTATTATTTATTTTAAATTTAATTTTAGATTTATCATTAGATATTTCTACATTATCTACACTTTGTTCAAGTAGTGAAATTAGTTGAAAAATAGTTTTTTTAGGTAAAATAATTGACTCTATATTAACATTAGAATCAATTTCTAAACTACTAGAAGATAGTCTATGACTATCTGTTGCAACACCACATATAAATGTTTTATCAGCTAAAACCACTTTATGTAAATAAATTCCATTAAGGTAATGTCGAGTCTCATCACTTGATATTGATATTTTAGTTTTATTTAAAAGTTTTAAAAGCTTATTGGATGCAATTTCAAATGTAGTTTGTTTTATGTCTTCTTCTAAAAGTGGAAAATTGCTTGAAGCTATACAAAAAAGATTAAACTTCGAATTTCTAGATATAAGTTTTAGTTTATTCTCGCCTTGTAAAGTAAGTTCAACATTACTGTTTGCTTCTAACTTGCGAAGAATATCATACAAAATAGTTGCGGAGGTAGTAGTAGAACCTTCTTTCTTTATTTCTATTGGCTTAACTTTTTCAGAATAAATTATATCTAAATCAGTGGCTGTGATTTTGACTTTACTATTTTTAGCTTCAATTAATATATTTGATAAAATAGGCAATGTCGTTTTTTTTTCTATAATACCATAAGCATTGCCTAGTGATTTTAATAAAATGTCTCTGTTAATTATAATTTCCATTTTATAAAGTTAGATAATTTTTTTTTTTATCTCTTCTACACTATGCTTAATTTCATTATCGTTTCGCATCAGTTCATCTATTTTTTTTACAGCATGTATTACTGTAGTATGATCACGGTTTGAAAATTTTCTACCTATATCAGGCAATGAGTTAGTTGTATGTTGTTTTGATAAATACATTGCGATTTGTCTAGGTCTAGCTAATGATCTTGATCTTCTTGGAGATAACATCTCTTTAATATTTAAATTAAAATAATCAGCAACAAGATTTTGAATAAATTCAATATTAATCGATTTATTATTTGTGCTAATAAAATCTTTTAAAATTTTTTTAGATTCATAAATGCTTGGGGATTTAGTGTTAATTTTACTAAAAGCAAGAATTCTGTTTAAGGCGCCAACCATCTCCCTAATACTTGATGTAACTTCTGTTGCTAAAAAATTTAAAACTTCATCACTAAGGTTATAGTGTTCTTTAAAGTTTTTTTGTATTTCAGTTAATTTACTTTTTAATATTTTTATCCTTAATGGTAAATCTGGTGGTTGAATATCAATAACCAGCCCTCCTGATAAACGAGATGTAATTCTTGGTTGAATTCTATCCAGACTGGCTGGTGGTCTGTCTGATGAAATTACTATTTGCGATCCTTTTTCCATAAGTTCATTAAATGTATGAAAAAATTCTTCTTGTGTAGCCTCTTTACCACCTAAAAATTGAATGTCATCAATAATAAAAATATTAGCTTTTCTAAAAAACTCTTTAAATTTTACCATGTCATTATTTTTTAGGGATTTAATGAAATGTTGCATAAACCTTTCTGCCGAAACAAACATTACCCTTTTTTCATTTCCAATTTCTAATCCTATAGCATTTAGCAAGTGCGTTTTCCCCATGCCAACTTCACTGTAAATAAAAAGTGGATTATAGTGAGATGATTGTGTACACAATTTTTTTGCTGCCGTATAAGCTAACTCATTACTCTCTCCAACGATAAAGTTAGTAAAACTATTTTGAGAATTGAATCTGTTATAATTTAATACTGAATTTTCTATAAATGAAACTGGTGCAGATTTACGATAATCTGGTTTAATGTTATTTTCGCTAGATTCCTCGATTAAAAATTCAATTCTTTGTATGCTTTTTTTAAATGTTTTTATGATATCTAAAACTTTGTCAGCATACCTAGATACTATCCAATCTCTTACAAATCTTGTTGGTGCAGATAGAATGACATAATGATTAAATTCTTTTTTTAAATTGATGTTTTTAATCCAACTTTCATAAACATCTTTTCCGAAAATTAATTCAAATTTGTTTAATATCTCATCCCACTTAAGAATATTTTCTTCTTGCGATGAAATTACATTCAAATTTTTCACTGTTAGATTATCTTTCATAATGATTTTATATTTTGATAAATTAGTTTTATTTTTTTTTCAATTACCATGCAACGATCTATAGGTTGTATTAAAAAATAAATTTGGTTGTAAAAAGTTTTTTTAATTTTTTGATAATTTTTATTTTCTATTAATATTCAACCCCAAGATTTATCATTCGAATTTCGTGGAGATTTTAATAATCATTAAATAAATTTTATTCATACAACTTAAAATATAAATAAACTACATTTTGTTTTTTTATTTAAAAAAAATCTTTTTAGTGGTTGGATTAGTTTTTTATCAACCTCGACTTGTGTATAAGAAATTTATTTTTTTACTTATCTTTTTTCTGTATTTGTATTGTTACGCGTGAAATTTTTCTTGAAGCTGTTTTTTTACTAATAATCTTAGTTTTAGCAATTTTCATCAATTGTGAGTGAAATTTTGGAAGAAATTTTTTTGCTTCTTTAATTTTGTTAGATGCAATATAGCCTTGCATTTCTTTTATTGCAGCTTTGTACTTGCTTTTTCTAATTCTATTAATTTTTGTTTGTATCTTGGTTTTTTTTACACGTCTTATTGCTGATTTAATGTTTGGCATAAAGTTGTGAATATATATCTTTTTGAACCTTCTCGGTCAACATCAATTTATTTTTGGCATAAATCACAAAAGAAAGATGATCTATTGGATATTAGTATTCTTTTAATTTTTCCTTTACACGAAATACGAGAACATTTTTTGTTTTCTCTTCCATATACTTTGAAAAGTTGCTGAAAACTACCATTTTCTCCTGAAGTATTTTTAAAATCCTGAATTGAAGAACCTCCCTTTAAAATTGCAACCTTTAGTATTATTTTAATTTTAGATATTAGTTTTTTTATTTCGACATCTTTTAAAATATTACTTATTTTTAAAGGACTGATTTTAGTAATATGTAGCACTTCGTTTACATAAATATTTCCAAGGCCACTTACAAATGATTGGTCCATTAATAAATTTTTAATGTTTTTTTTATATTTTTTTACTATCTCTTTAAAATAATTGTAGTTAAATTTCTCGCTTAAAGGTTCTGGGCCCAACTTATTTAAAAATGTTATTTGACTTATATTTTTATATAATTTAAAAAAACCAAATCTCCTTACATCGTTATATATTAATACCATATTGTTGTTTAAAAAAAAATAAACATGATTATGCTTAGGTATAATATTTAAATCGTAATAAAAACTAGTTTTAAATATTTCGTTACTTTTTTTTTTAACAACCAATACTTTCCCTGTCATTCCTAAATGCAATAAAAGCACACCTTTGTTTAAATGAAATATTATATATTTTGATTTTCTTGTGATTTTTATTATTTTTTTATTTAATAAAATTGTACGAAAATTATTTGGTATTTTATAGCGTAAATTTTTATTTTTAATTTTAATATCTATAATTTTTGCTTTATTTGCTATTTTAATTAAAGATCTTTTTACTATTTCAACTTCAGGAAGTTCTGGCATTAGTTAAATATATATATTGTGAAAAAACAAAACATATGATCTATTAATTTAAATGAAAACTCATCATAAAAAAAGTGAAAGATTTGTATCTAGAGTTTTTGAAGATGTTTTTGATAACTATGATTTAATGAATGATCTTATGTCATTAGGCGTGCATAGATTGTGGAAAAAGCAATTCATCGATTTCCTAAATCCACAAAAAAAGACAAAATTACTTGATGTTGCTTCTGGCACTGGAGATATAGCTAAATTATATTTAAAAAAAATAAATTATGACGGCCACGCTTATTGTGTTGATGAAAATAATGGAATGCTAAAATTGAATAAAAAAAAATTGAATCAATCCACAAATGTAAAATGGTTTTGTGATAATGCTGAAAAATTAAAATTTAAAAATAATTATTTTGATTATTATACAATTAGCTTTGGAATAAGAAATGTAAATAATATTAATAAAGCCCTTCAAGAAGCTTATAGAGTCCTAAAACCTGGTGGAAGATTCTTGTGTTTAGAATTTGCTAAAGTTGAAAATATTATTTTAAAAAATTTTTATCAAACTTATTCTAAAGTTATACCAAAATTGGGTAAATTTATTATAGGTAAATCTGAACCTTATGAATATTTAATTGATAGTATTGAAAAATTTCATACGCAAGATGAATTTCTGGAAAAAATAAAAAATCAGCACTTTACAAATATATCTTATAAAAATTTAAGTGGAGGAATAGTTGCTATTCATTCTGCCTGGAAAATTTAAAATGTTTAAAAAATTGTTTATGTTATTTAAAATTGGAAGAAAACTATCAACCTCAGGTGCTATTTCTTCTATTTACGAGATATATAATCCACCTATTATAGTAAAAATTATTTTTCTTATAATTGGTTTTAGTTTTGAAAAAAAATCTTATAATGAAAATTTATCTTCTGCAGAAAAACTATGTAATGCTCTTCAACAAATGGGGACCACATTTATTAAATTAGGCCAATTTTTGGCTACTAGACCTGATATTATTGGCGAAATAACTTCTAAAGAATTAGAAAAACTTCAAGACAAACTACCTGCTTTTAACTCATATGAAGCAAAAAGTATATTGAGATCGGAACTTGGAGAGGAATGCTTTTCTAAAATCACAAATCTATCTGAGCCGATAGCTGCCGCTTCTATTGCTCAAGTTCATTTTGCAAATATTTCTTTTTCTGGAGAAGTTAAAGAGGTTGCAATTAAAGTTTTAAGACCAGATATAGAAAAACTTTTTAACGAAGAAATAGATGCTATAATGTTTTTGGCTTACATCATTCAGAGTCTTATAAAAAAAACAAAAAGATTAAAATTAGTTGAAATTGTACAGCTACTTAGAGAAATTACTAATGTGGAAATGGACTTAAGGTATGAAGCTGCCGCGGCTAATGAATTTTATGAAAACACAAAAAATGATATTGGTTTTAAAGTTCCTAAAATTTATTGGAATTTTACAAGTAAAAAAATCCTTTGTTTAGATAAAGTTGATGGAGTTTCAATTCGTGAAGTTGCTAATCTTAAATCATTAAATGTGGATCTTAATAATTTAGCAAAAAATACTATTCAACATTTTCTAAGACATGCCGTTAGAGATGGTTTTTTTCATGCAGATATGCACCAAGGAAATCTTTTTGTAAATAAGAATGGTGATATTATACCTGTTGATTTTGGTATAATGGGAAGATTGGATAAAAGTAACAGAAGATACTTAGCTGAAATACTTTATGGATTTATAAAAAGAGATTATAAAAAGGTTGCAGAAATACACTTTATAGCCGGCTTGGTACCTAAAAATGTTTCAAAAGATGATTTTGCACAAGCACTAAGATCAATAGGAGAGCCAATTTTTGGACAGTCTGCTAAAAATATATCTGGTAGTAAGTTATTAAGTCAACTATTTGAGGTTACGGAAAAATTTAATATGCAAACTCAAATACAATTGTTGCTTCTTCAAAAAACAATGGTGGTTGTTGAGGGCGTAGCAAGAAAACTTGATCCTAATGCAAATATATGGAATGTGTCAAAACCAGTGCTTGAAAACTGGCTTAAGGATATTAAAGATCCAATTAACAAAGTAGGTGAAATCGTAGATGAAGCTTCAGAAGTGCTTAAAAGGTTACCAGATTTGCCTATTATTATGGATAAAGCAAATGATGTTATGACTTTAATAGCAGAAGGTAAGTTTAATCCAAATACCCTTGCTTACCAAAGTTTAAGAGAAGAAGAATTAAAGCTAGAAATAACACGTAACAAGATCTTGGGTGGGGTTTTAGCCCTTGTAATTTTTGTTATCTTAGTATTCAAATAATAAAATTATGAATAATTTATTAGAAAAAAAAATACTTTTAGTTATCTGTGGTGGAATTTCCGCATACAAGAGCTTGGAATTAATAAGATTACTAAAAAAAAGGGGAGCCAAAATTAAAACGATTTTAACTAAAAGTGCTAAAAAATTTATTACACCATTATCTGTTGCTTCGCTATCACAAGGAAAAGTTTATGACGACTTATTCAGTGTAGAAAATGAAGCTGAAATGGATCATATTTCACTTTCTAGATGGTCTGATGTAATACTTGTTGCGCCCGCAACAGCTAATACTATCTCAAAATTAAGTACAGGCTCATCTGATGATTTAGCTTCGACAGTAATACTTGCTGCAGATAAAGATATTTTTTTAAGTCCAGCTATGAATGTTAGGATGTGGGAGCACCCGTCAACTAAAAATAACGTTAATAAATTAAAAAAATTTGGTTACAAAGTTATTGGCCCAGAAATTGGGGATATGGCATGTGGCGAGTTCGGTGAAGGTAAAATGACGGAACCTGATGAAATTATGCGACAAGTTGAAAATTATTTTATTAATCATAACCAAAACAAAAGTTTTAAAGCTTTGGTAACAGCAGGACCAACACGTGAATATATTGACCCGGTTAGGTTCATAACTAATAAATCAAGTGGAAAACAAGGTTATGAATTAGCTAAATCACTATCTAAAAAAGGTTTTGAAACCACTCTTATATCTGGACCTACTAGTTTAAAAGTAGATAAAAGCATAAATTTTATAGAAGTAGAAACTGCTGATCAAATGTTTAAAGCAACACAAAATAGCTTGCCTGCAGATGTTGCTATATTTTCTGCAGCCGTTGGAGACTTTAAAGTTAAAGAGCAAAACGAGCAAAAAATCAAAAAAAAAGATTATATAAATTTAAGCTTAGAAAAAAATATTGACATTTTAAACTACGTTTCAAACCATAACTCTCTAAGACCAAAACTAGTAATAGGTTTTGCCGCAGAGACTAATGATATAAAAAACAATGCTAAAAGTAAGTTATTGGAAAAAAATTGTGACTGGGTTATTGCTAATGATGTTTCTAATAAATCTATAGGTTTTGAATCAGATTTTAATGAAGTTACAATTTTTTATAAAGATAAAGAAATTAATGATGAAAAACTCGTTATGAAAAAGAAATCTGAAATCTCAGATGAAATAATTGACAGAGTTATTGCCAAATTAAATTAAAATTTAATGGTAAAAGTATTAATTAAAAAATCAAACTTATCAGTAGAAATGCCGACCTATAAAACAAAAGGTGCTTCTGGTATGGATTTAATGGCGTTTATAAAAGAACCTATTAAATTGTCACCCGGAAGTTCATGTTTGGTACCTACTGGTCTTTCAGTTGCGTTTTCAGAGGAATATGAAATACAAATAAGACCTAGATCTGGTCTTGCAGCAAAGAATAATATATCTGTACTAAATACGCCCGGAACTATTGATAGCGACTATAGAGGGGAAATTAAAATAATACTTTTTAATCATGGTAGTAATGAATTTATTATTAACAACAGAGATAGAATAGCTCAAATGATTTTATTACCAGTACATAAAATGGAATTGGAAGAAGTAGAAATTTTACCAAACACTATAAGGGGGAAAGGTGGTTTTGGTTCAACTGGTAGATAGAAAGTATAATGAAATTTACAAAAAGACAAATAGAGAGATATTCAAGACAAATAATTTTAAAAAAAATTGGGGTAGTTGGTCAAAAAAAACTTCTTAAAGCAAGTGTGTTAATTGTTGGTGCTGGCGGACTAGGTTCACCGATAGCGATTTATCTAGCGGCGGCAGGAGTAGGTTCAATTGGAATAGTTGATAAAGATAATGTTGAAATATCCAATATTGCTCGTCAAGTTATCTTTTCAACTGATGATGTTGGGAAAGATAAATCTTTTGCAGCAATAAAAAATTTAAAAAAAATTAACCCCGACATTAAACTTATAAATTTTAGTAAAAAACTTAAGCTAAATAATATAAATAGTATGGCAAAAAACTTTGATATAATTGTAGATGGAAGTGATAATTTTAATACTCGTTTTTTAGTAAATGATTATTGTTTAAAAAGTAAAAAAATCTTGATTTCTGGCGCAATTAATAAATTTGATGGTCAAGTTTATACTTTTAACTTTTCTAAAAATAAATCACCTTGCTTAAGATGCTTTATCCCAAATAAACCTGATAACGCTGATATTGATAACTGTGAATATGAGGGTGTAATGGGAACACTAGCTGGTATAGTTGGAACAATTCAAGCAAACGAAGTTATGAAAGAAATTCTTGGTATTGGTAATACACTGTGTGGCTACATACTAATAATAAATGCTTTAACTCTTACTTTCCGGAAAGTAAAACTTAATAAACGATCTGATTGCTATTGTAATGATAAAAATAAATAATTATTTTTTTTTAATAATATTTTCATTTTTTTTAATATTTTTTTTTCATACAAACACTAGAGCAAATGAAAATTTGCATTTTTTATCTTTGAAAAATGAGAAAGTCAATTTAAGGCAAGGTCCTTCCTTTGATCACCCTATTATTTTAATTTATAAAAAAAAATATTTACCGCTAATTATTTTAGATAAATCTGACGTGTGGAGAAAAATTCAGGATTTTGAAAATAACTCTGGCTGGATACATATATCTCAATTATCAAAAAAAAAATCTGCTATTAACATTAAGAAAAATTCGATTATTTATAAAAAATCAATAATATATTCAAAACCAATTGCTAAATTAGAAGTGGGAAGATTGCTTTTAATTAAAAAATGTAAAAATGAATGGTGTAAAGTTTCTACAGATAATTATATTGGGTGGGTTTTTAAAAACTCACTTTGGGGTAAAATTAATTAAAATCTTTTGATAGGGCACTTTTGGTTTCGCTAGATATTTTAATCATATGTTCATATAAAGTATGATCAATACCCACTGTTACTGTAGTGCTTAAATCTTTAAATTTTTTAATTTGTTTTTCAGAAAAATTAAAATGTATAAACTGAACTGAGGATGCTTTACCTTCAGTTGACGTACGATCTAAGTCTTTTTCAGGAACAGCTCTAACTTTTTCATCATCAATCTTTATGTAAACTTTTTCTTCAATTCCACCAACTTTTCCTAAAAACTCTGCTCTGGACGCAGGATTATCAATTTCAAACATTAAAGTTGCAACAAGCTCTTTTCCTTTTGGAATTAAAGGATTATAAGCTGTCAATTCATCTTTTAATTGTTCGTCTCCTCCTTTTTCTATGTGCAACATTTCTTGAATTTGTCCTAGCATTGTATCAAAATTTTCAAAGTAAAAAGTCGCATATGGACCAAGCGCCACTCTTCTATACTTTTTAAATTCTACTAAATTTTTTCTTAAATTTTTTCTATTTTTTTTATAATCTTCAGTAGAAAGTAAATCTTTTTTTTCCACTACTTTGTTTTCTCTTGTCATATTCATATTCTATAAGCCTTTGCCATTAACTCTATAGGATGTAATGCCTCATCACTTATTATATTAGTATCTTTCTCCATTTGTTTTAAGTGTTTTCCAGCTAAAGGACAATCAGAAGCCATATACTTATTATTTTTTTTTAAAATAATTTTAGTTGCAGATTTCCCAACTTTGTTTGCGACATCATGACTAGCCTTCATAACTCCAAAAGTACCACCATGACCTGCACATTTTTCCACTACATCTATTTTAATATTTGGGATCAGCTTAAGCATATCTCTTGCTTTGTTTCCCATATTTTGAGCCCGAGCGTGGCAAGCGTGATGGACAGTTACACCTCCGTCTATTTCTTTTATGCCTTTTGCCAACCCTTCTTTTTGTGAAATATCTACAATATATTCATCAATATCTTTTACTTTTGTCGAAAGTATTTTTATTTTTTCGTTATTAGGTAATAATAAGGGCCATTCAAACTTTAACATGAGTCCACAGCTTGCTGTTAATGTAATAACTTCGTAGCCTTTATCAGTCCACTTGAGTAATTCTTTTGACACTTTAATTGCTTGTTCTACAACCTTTTGTGGATCTGCTTGCTCAAGGTACGGCATACCACAACAACCTGGGTAAGCATGCTCAACCTCGACTCCATTTTTTTTTAAAACTTTCAAGGCTGCAATGCCTGTATTTTTTTTGTTAAAATTTACAAAACAAGTGGAATAAACTACAACTTTTCTACCAAATCCTGGGGAAGATTTTTCAATTTCAACTTTATTTTTATTATCTTTCAGATATGTTTCAAAAGTTTCATCATTATATTTTGGTAATAATACTCTTTTGTCAATTCCAGTAACTAATTCTAATATTTTTCTAAAAAATTTATTTTTTAGGCTTGTAAACCAATTAACTATTACACTGAACATTATGCCAAACTTTGCGTTACGATCAATTTTTGCCAGTTGCAAAGGAATTTTAGCTAATTTGCCAATTTTTTTTTGATACATCCTGTATCTAAACATTAGATGTGGAAAATCTAGATTGAATTCGTGCGGAGGGACATATGGGCATTTTGTCATAAAACACATGTCACATAATGTGCATGAATCGACTACTTCTTTAAAGCTTTCACTTTTCAATGACTTTACATCTTCTTCTTTTGATTCATCAATCATGTCAAATAATTTAGGGAAACTATCACAAAGATTAAAGCATCTTCTACATCCGTGACAAATATCGAAAACTCTTCTCATCTCATCATCTAATTTTTTTGGATCAAGAAAATCTGGATGATTAAAATTAACAGGATGTCTGGTTGGTGCTTGTGTACCACCTTCTCTATTATTCATTTTGATTTTAAATATTTGGTGGGGTTACCCCCACCATTATATTATTTTTATATTGATTCTAACGTCTTTTGGAATTTACCAGCATGAGATTTTTCAGCTTTAGCTAAAGTTTCAAACCAATCTGCTATTTCTTCAAAACCTTCTTCTCTAGCAGTTTTAGCCATACCAGGATACATGTCTGTATATTCGTGAGTTTCGCCCGCAACTGCAGATGCCAAATTATCTTTAGTTTCTCCAATTGGTTTTCCAGTCGCTGGATCGCCAACTTCTTCTAAAAATTCTAGATGACCATGTGCATGACCTGTTTCTCCTTCTGCAGTAGATCTAAAAACTGCAGCAACATCATTGTAACCCTCTACATCTGCTTTTTGAGCAAAATAAAGATATCTACGATTTGCTTGACTTTCGCCTGCAAAAGCTTCTTTTAAATTATTTTCTGTTTTGCTTCCTTTTAATGCCATATTAATCCTCCAATTAATTTTAATAAATATATGTTTATAACGATTCTAAACTATAGTCAACACTTTAGAATCATTTTAAATAAGATTTTGAGTATTTTATTTATTTTTTTTGATTATGATAATTATTATCAAGACTTATGGTCACTTCAATGTCTATAATTTTTTTTCCTTTTGGAGCGGAAGGAATTTTGCTAACAAGTATATCTTCATTTTTTATATCTATTAAATCACCTGTCTTCTCATCATAAAAATGGTGGTGATTTTTTGAGTTAGTATCAAAGAAGGTTTTATTACCCTGTAAAGAAATCTCTTTTAAATAACCATTTTTTTTAAAAGCATGTACAGTATTGTAAACAGTTGCTAAAGAAATCTTACTTTTTGTATTTTTTTCAATTCTTTTTTTTAGATTATCTATTGTAAAATGAAATGTCTCTTTTCCATCAAAAAGAATTTTGCATATAGTTAGCCTTTGCTTAGTTGGTCTAAGACCAGAAAGTCTAAGTCTATCTATATATGGCGTGGTTTCACTTATCATGGTAAATTTTTAGCTATTTTTTACTTTTTTAGCAACTTATAATTATTCTAAACTAAATATATGTAATAAACTTATTAAATCAAGTATTAATTTATCTATATGTTAAAAAAAAATAGTTTTAAATATGAGGAACTAATTGATTGTGCTAATGGCAAACTATTCGGGCCAGGTAACGCAAAACTGCCGTCACCTCCTATGTTGATGTTTCATAGAATTACTAATGTTAATGAAAATAAGGGGAAATATAACAAAGGATTAATTGAAGCTGAATTTGATATAGTAAAAAAAATGTGGTTTTTTGACTGTCATTTTAAAGAAGACCCTGTGATGCCTGGCTGCCTTGGATTAGATGCAATGTGGCAATTGGTGGGGTTTTACTTAGGATGGAAAGGGGAGCCAGGGAAAGGTAGGGCTCTTGGTGTAAATTCTGTTAAATTTACAGGTGAAGTTCTCACATCTGCCAAAATTGTAAGATACGAAGTTAATATAAAAAGGATTTTAAAAAAAGAGGGTGCCGTTGTAGGATTGGCTGATGGAATTTTATACGCTGATGGGAAAAAAATTTATAATGCTGAAAGTTTAAAAGTAGGATTATTTAAATCATGAGAAGAGTAGTAATAACTGGATTAGGAATAGTTTCTTGTATTGGAAATAATCAGTCTGAAGTATTAGATTCTTTATTAAATACAAAGTCAGGAATTGTTTTTTCTGAAGATCATAAAAAGTATAATTTTAGAAGTCAGGTCGTTGGAACTATAAAAAATCTAAATTTATCTGATCATATTGATAGAAAAAAAATAAGATTCATGGGTGATGGATCAGCTTACAATTATATTGCTATGCAAGAAGCAATAATAGATTCTGGACTAGAAGAAAAAGATATTAGCAATGAAATGACTGGGATTATTATGGGGTCTGGTGGACCTTCAATTAAAAATGTAGTTTTGGCAGTAGATGCTACGAGAGAATCAGGGCCAAAAAAAATGGGTCCGTGCATTGTACCTAGAACAATGTCTAGCACAAACTCTGCTACGCTTGCTGTGCCATTTAAAATTAAAGGTGTTAACTACTCAATTAGCTCAGCGTGTGCCACGAGTGGTCACTGTATAGGAAATGGAATGGAATTAATCCAGTTTGGAAAACAAGATATAGTTTTTGCTGGAGGAGGTGAAGAATTAAATTGGGGTATGTCTGGAATGTTTGATGCTATGACTGCGTTATCTTCAAAATATAATGATACACCAGAGAAAGCATCAAGACCTTATGACAAAGATAGGGATGGGTTTATAATAGCTGGTGGAGCTGGAACACTTGTCCTTGAAGAACTTGAGCACGCAAAAGCAAGAGGTGCTAAAATTTATGCAGAGTTAACTGGATATGGAGCAACATCAGATGGATATGATATGGTGGCACCATCTGGAGAAGGAGCTGCAAGATGCATGAATATGGCTCTAAAAACATCTAAAAATAAAGTTGATTATATAAACACCCATGGAACATCTACACCCGTTGGTGATGTAAAAGAATTAGAAGCTATAAAAAGTGTGTTTAAAGATCACATTCCTAAAATTAGTTCTACAAAATCATTAACAGGACATTCTTTAGGCGCAACATCTGTACAAGAAGCAGTATATTGTTTGTTAATGATGAAAAATAAATTTATATCAGCGTCTGCACACATCGAAAATATGGATGAAAAAGCTAAAGGTTTTCCAATTGTTACAAAGATTGAAAAAGATAAAAACTTAAATTGTGTCATGTCTAACAGCTTTGGTTTTGGCGGAACTAACGCAACATTAGTATTTGAAAAACTAAATTAAAATTATGTCTCTATTAAAAGGTAAAAAAGGTTTAATAATGGGGGTGGCTAATGACAGGTCAATTGCTTGGGGTATTTCAAAAAAACTTGCAGAGCATGGCGCAGAATTAGCCTTTACTTATTTAGGTGATGCACTAAAAAAAAGAGTTATTCCATTAGCTAAATCTTTAAACTCTGATTTTACTCTTAGTTGTAACGTAGAAAATAAAGAAGAAATAACTAAACTATTTGAAGATATTAAAGCAAAGTGGAATAAAATAGATTTTGTTGTTCATGCAATAGCATATTCAGATAAATCAGAATTATCAGGAGAATACTTAAAAACCACAAGGGAAAATTTTTTAAAGAGTATGTTAATATCATGTTTTTCTTTTACAGAAGTTGCTAAAGAAGCTTCTAAAATAATGAATAGTGGTGGTAGCATGCTAACTCTAACATACGAATCTACAAAAGTTATTCCCAATTATAATGTTATGGGTGTTTGTAAGTCTGCATTAGAAACAAGTGTCAAATATTTGGCAAGAGATTTAGGTGAAAAAAATATTAGAATTAACGCTATTAGCGCAGGACCAATTAAAACTCTTGCTGCTTCTGCTATTGGAGATGCTAAATTTTTATATAAATGGAGTGAAGATCATTCTTTGTTGAAGAGAAATGTAGATATAAATGATGTGGGCGGTTCAGCTTTATATTTATTAAGTGATTTATCTGCAGCTGTGACCGGAGAAATTCATTACGTAGATGCTGGATATAATAAAGTTGGAATGCCTAACCCTAAAAATATTACTTAGAAACAGCATCCTTCATTGAAAGTTTTACTTTACCTCTATCAAAACCCAC
>Ga0209709_10000234_pt1 | contig 53812 bp, 38 predicted proteins | sample ArcticOcean_MG_C_2_FD_187435 | JGI IMG/M metagenome (GOLD analysis project Ga0209709, IMG submission 187435) | Marine microbial communities from western Arctic Ocean - ArcticOcean_MG_CB4_136 (SPAdes) (version 2) | ecosystem: Environmental > Aquatic > Marine > Oceanic | place: Arctic Ocean... | reverse complement strand
CGGAAGGGAGCAGCCTCACCGTGGACTTCCGACGCTCGAGTGGGTCGCGGGGTTGAGAAGAAATGTGGTGTCTGACATCTTACTAGGACGACAACATCAGTGGTCTGGCACTATTTTGCTAGTGATCGCAACCATTTTTTCCCAGGATTCCATTCAGTAAACATTGTTAATAACATTCCAAGTATTGTTAAGACTGCTCCAATCCATACTAGTATTATTCCCGGAATTTCTCTTACAGTTATTGTAGCAGTACTCTCACTATCTGAACCACCCGGTATTGCACTGTTGAGTGTTATGTATATGTCTCGATGCAAATCATGTTGAAGGTATATTTGGGTTGTTTCTTCATTTGTTTCACTCTGAATAGCCTTAGAGATTATATCTTGAATTACGATTTTATCATTACTTTTTTCTATTAACTTTATTGAGGCTTTAATTTTAATTTCATCTTGATTTGGTTCCATAGAAATTTCATGCAATTCTAAAATAAAATTTCCAGTTGATGCCCTTTCCCCTTCACTAAGGGTAACGCTTGTTTCCGTCCCTAATCCATAGGAAAAACAATATCCTACTAATATGAGCATAATACCAAGGTGTGCCGTGTAAGGCCCCCAAGCTCTTAGCATAGGTAACAATTTTTTTGTTCGGTATCTCCACATATATCTAAAAATTGAAAAACCGCAAATAAATGCCCAAGGAATCATAGCACCCACCATCCAACCTTTCCCTTCAGAAGTAACTGCGTAGATTATACTGAGTACAATTCCAAAACCCACGATGATTAAAATCTTCTGTAACTCTACAAAAGGTTTCAGTGTATGTATTGTAAAAATTGCAGCCAAAATAACAACAAATGGTGCTAATCTTACTTCAAAAATTTCAGGCTCAAGATATCCGTTAGCTCTGACAAATAATAATACTAAAGTTACAGTAAGTATGAGTAATTGAGTATATATTGCTGCGAAAAACGTATTATCTTCGCTAAATATGTCTGTATTAGTTTCATTTAGTTTCACTTCATCTTTACTTGACTTATAATTTAGCCATACTAATCCAATAGTTAAAACAAAACTTAGAATCATTAATATGAAAAAACCTTTCACAGAAACATCATTCTCTAAAACATAACTTAAGCGACTCCAAGTTCCACCATTGTCTTCAACGATGAAAGCGTGAACTGAGGACCAAATTCCACCTCTAGTAACAAATGATTCTAGTAACACTAATACGAAAGTCAACATTGCCAATAGCGGTCCTAAGATAGTATAATTTTTTTTACGACGTGACATCACAGATGTATGTAGCAGTGTCGTCGTTGCTAAGAATGGTAATAATCCCGCAGTTTCAACCGGATCCCAAGCCCAGTATCCACCCCAGCCTAGACTAATGTATGCCCAATATCCACCAAGAACTAAGGCTAAACTCATACCAACCCATGAGGCTCTTCCCCATCGTTTGATTGTTTCATTCCAGTTCTTATTTTTGGTTATTAGATAAGACATTCCAGAAGCATAAAGTAAGACAATCATTCCGTATGATAAAAATACAATAGGTGGATGAATTATCATGTATGGTGAAAGTAATAAGGGGTTTAGTCCTTTTCCAGTATCTGGTATTATTTCATTTCTTTCAAAGGGATTTAGGTATAATTGAATAATTGTTAATGCTAATAGAAGAACACAAGCTATTAGGGAAGTTATTTCTTTTTGTGAATCTTCTTTTTTACACAATCTTCTTTCGCTAACGATCGAAGCAATAGTAGCCCAACTCCATATTAGAAGAGTTCCATCTCTTCCTGCCCAAACACCAGCTAATTTATACCCAATTGATAAATCATCAGACGAATAATCAGATACATAAGTGAATCTGAGATCTGTTTTTAAAAAATAATATATCAGTATAATTAGTGAAATGGTGTGTATTCCCAAGATCGAATATAGTAATGAATCAAAATTCCGCTTGTTAAGTTCATTCACATTACGGAGGTTCTTATATCCAAAATATAGAGCTGAAGTGATTAGTAAGGGATTCAGATAAATTAGTATTTCATCGAAATTCATCTTCGACCGCTAAGCGCTATAATTACAATTATTGTAACTGCGGATATGAGATTTAGAAATGGAAGTAGAGATTCATCTTCAGAAGTTTCAGCTTTAATATCTACTTTAAAATAGTGTGAATCTCCCATTTTCTTAACCTCCAAGCCTTCATAGTAGGCATAGGCTGTAGGGATTTTTTCAGTAGTATTATCTGTGTTTTCTATTTCATATTTGTAGCCAGGATAATCATTATTTTTCACTTGGTATGTAAATTCAAATCTTCCATCAGAGGTGTCATTACGGTCTTTACTTTCTGGTTTGTAACAAGTATGTGGTTCTTCAAGTGTACAAACATAAAAGGTAATACTTTTGACGTTTTCGTCCGTGTCTATGATTGCTGTAAAACTTTCACCAGCTGCTACTTCATTAGGTGAGTGAGACATTTCAGAAACGGCAGAGGGCAATAAGAAAATAAGCGCAAAAATCAATAGTTTTTTCATAATTAATCTCAATCTAATCGATATCACGCAGTTTATTAACTTTCTTCCTCCACATTTTTCCATCGAATCCAACTTATTGAAAGACTTGCTATTGCGAATAATACTATTATTGGGTACAGTGCATCCATCCAAACACCAACAAAACCTATGCCGCCTAAAGTAACTGCAGCTGCAGAAACGGTGCATATGATTCCAAATATCAGGAATGGTCTAAAATCTTTTTCCAAATCCATCTTACCCCAAATCCATTAAAGGGTTATATTATAGTTAACTCGTTTGGGACAGAAACATAAGGTTTGTATGGGTGGAACTTTTGATATACTACATAAAGGACATAGAGCTTTGTTAACTAAGGCTTCTGAAATTGGCAATATTGTGTTGATCGGGTTGACTACTGATGAGCGAGCAAGCCAAGGCCGTAAAGACACTGAGATTAACACATACGGGGAACGAAAAGAAAGTCTTGAAAAATTATTAGATTCAATGATGCTTCCTAGTAATTTCCAGATAGTTCCATTAGAAAATGACTGGGGACCCTCAGTTGTTGAAGATTCATTTACGGCAATAATAGTTTCTGATGAGACCAAGTCAACCGCCGAAAAAATAAATGCTATTCGAATAAAAGGTGGTAAAAATAAATTAGAAATAGTGGTAGTACCTTTTGTTAAAGCTTATGATGGTCAAAAAATTAGTAGTAGTCGAATACGAAATAACGAAATAGATAGAAATGGGATGTTAGCCTAACTCTTATACATACCTTCTAACTGCGACGAAATCTAGTGTTTAATTAGAGGTGAAATTAATGGTCGAAGAAATGATATCCACATTATCTGAAGATATAAGAAATACAATTGCAGAAGATACCTCAGTACCAAGAAATGTAAGATCTAATGTGGTTACTGGATTAGAAACATATTTACTGAATAAAAAGGATGATTTAGATTTAAGAATATACTCTACAATCTCAGTATTAGAAGAACAAATAAATGATACTAATATTCCTCAACATGCAAGGACTAGATTATTTGAATTTATTCGAGACTTAGAAGGTATTGTTCGAACTTGGCAAAATAAAGCAAAATAAGCTTAACTGAACTAATTATTTTAGTAGACTTTTGGGAGGGATACCTATTTATGACCTTTTATTGCTTAATATAGTGTGAACAGAAGCCAAATACTATCTGCGATTCTTTCAGCGGCCTTTTTTGGAATGTTAATAGTTTGGATGCCAGCTTCAGGAGAAGAGGTTGTTGGTCAAGAACAAGATATTTCACTTTATCTTTATAGTGATAATGGAATTGGAAAGCTCCATACCATGGAGTCTGGAAATAATGGTGATACTAATCAAGTTAGTATTCAACCAGGGAGTAGTATATTTTTTGCTTTAAATTACAGTCTTCAAGCCGATTTATTGGCAAAATCATATCGAAGTGATGTAGGTTTTCATATCTATTTATATGCTAATTCAGCAGATTGGAATGCAGCTCATTTAAACATATTTGTTAGAGATGGGACCACCATGACAAATGGCGAATTAGTGGCATCCGGCGACATTAATATCCCTACAGCTTTACAATCTTCAAATGAAGTTCATGTTGATGTGTCTTGGGAAGAAGACTATGGCCCTGAGTATACTTTTGATATGGAGCATTTCATTGTATTAGAGTTAGAAAATGATGGAACAAATGCAGTTAATTTAGAATTAGATACAGGTAAGAGCGGAGACTCACCATCCAGACTTATAACAAATACGAATCCAATTACTGATATTGAGATTACAACTGAGTCATATAATTTAGAAACTTCAGATATCGAAGACAAGAAAGTTACAGACCATTTTAACCCAAATTTACCTTCAGAAATATCTAAGATGTTTGTTTCAGGTACTGCTTTGAATGCCTTTGGAACTTATGATATTACTAGTTTTAGTGTTATAGTATTTGATTCCGATGGGGATGACTTATTTCAGGGACAAATAGATGTTGATGAACCGGAAGATATTTATGGAACAAATGATTTTGATGATATAATTTGGAATTATAATGATCCTGCAGAACCCTCTGAAAATCATGAGGGTAAAGGAATATATACAATTCAGGTTTCAGCTATTGATCAGCAAGGAAATGAGTTTTCTTTAGATAAAATCGTACAAATGGATGCTTATGGAATATATCTTTCTACACCTGAACCAGAACAAAGCGTAGCTGTTGGGGGTATTGTAGTATATACAATATTTGTATTAAATTCTGGTGATGAAACCGATACTTTCTTAATTGAACCTAGCGAAACTTCAGATAATTGGGTTATTGAACCTGAATCAGTAACAAGCAGTTCATTGAGTCCTGGAGATGAACAAGTTATTACCTTTACAGTATCGGCAGCAGATTCTACGGAAATGGTTGGAAAGAGTACCGTTGTCATTTTCACAGGTAAATCTCAAAATTCAGTTGAACCTGCAAATTTCGATCTTGAAACAAAAACCTCTGTGGGGGCTGAGTACGATATATCCTTATATTTTGAAGATCCCAACTCAGGTCAAGCCGTATCTAGTTTATCTGAAAGTGGAACTGCAGGTGAATGGAATTCATATTTATTGAGTATAGCAAACCAAGGTCAGGCCACTGATGACGTTCAATTATTAGCCCAAGCAGTTCCTGCAGATTGGGAAATTAAATTTCAGTACAATGATTTAGAAGATGGTTCAATTGTGGTCGAAGGTATTCCTCGCTCTGGTGATGGAAATAATGTAATCAATGTTACATTATGGGCTAAGCCTGCTCAAGGTGGAGATATAGAGACAGCTAATATCCAATTGATAGGTATTTCCCAAGGTAATACTACTAAAAGTGGTACTGCAATTTTATCATTAACTAGAACATTTGGTTTATCTCTTAGTGTTACACCTCAAGGTAGTTCAGGGATTTTCTTGAATAAACAGGCAGGGGAACAATTTGAAATTAATTTATTACTTGATTGTGCAATTGAGGGCGAACATTCAATTAGATTGTATATGTCTGATGACTTTCCTAACGGTTGGTCATATACTTTTAAGGAAAATGGCGAGACTATAGAGGATACTGAAATAAGTAATGAAGAAAGTAAGCCAATTGACTTGCTCATAACCGTCGGAAGTCAGGCTACTTACAATGTTGATGGCGATTCTTTTGAAGTTTTGGCAGCAAAAATTGGAGACGATACAGTTAATGCTCGTCAGCCAATAACCGTTATTCTCAAACTTACAGATGGTTTTGATTTATCTTCTCTAAAATATAAGGTAAATTTAGAACCAGGTGAAACTTTTACCTTTCAACTCAATCTTGAAAATAGTGCAAATGGTGATGATAAATTTACTTTATCTGCCACTTCAGTTCCTTCAGGTTGGAGAGTTATATTTACAAATGGGAATATTTTTGATGTTGGTGCCGGTAGGATCCAGATAATTCCAATACTGGTGACAGTAAGTGACGATGCTCGAAATGGAGATGAAGAAAGCATAACTATCTCTATTGTCAGTCAACTTTCTAATATTGAACAGCAACAGAATTTTGTTATTGTAGTTGAACAAGGATTTACCGATAGATTGGTTTCCGCTTTTACAGATTTATGGTATGTTTTTGTATTTTTAGGATTAATTATAACAATTGGTTTTATTACCTATTCCCGTTCAGATGAAGATGACTGGGAAGACTATGGAGAGGATAATGCGGCATCACCAGAAGGAAATAGTTCACAGCCAGATGATGACTGGGACGATTGGAATTAAGGAATTATAATGTCAGTCTCATTACGATATTTAGGGGGAGCTTCAGAAGTTGGAAAAGTAGGTGCTTTACTTGAGGGTAAGGAAGGTCGTTTATTGATGGATTATGGTATTCAACCAGAAGATCCACCTAGTTATCCGTTACCAGCCCCAGATGTTGATGCTTTATTGTTAACACATGCTCATTTAGATCATTGTGGTTTAGTTCCAGATATTGCTAGCAAAGGCACGCCTATTGTTTCTACGCCAGTAACTGGCGAATTAGCTGCAAGAATGGCTAAGGACACCTTATATGTGTCTGAAATAGAGGATTATCCCCGTCCTTTCCATCCAACGGCAATAGAAGATTTAAAACAGAATTTAAGACCCTTACTACCAGGTAGTGTAGAGAATAGAGGTGGTTTTGAATTTCAAATGCATAATGCAGGTCATATACCTGGAGCAGTTATGTTTGAATTTCCGCAGCATGATTTTCTTTTTACAGGTGATATTCATACTGTAGACACTCAATTAACACGGGCAGCTAAACCAAAGCAGTGTAAGACATTAGCTATAGAATCAACATATGGTGGGCGTGAGCACCCAGATAGAAGAGAAGTCGAATCTGAATTAATTGATTCAATAGAAGACACAGTTAATTCGGGAGGACAAGTAGTACTTCCTTCTTTTGGCCTAGGGCGTTCACAGGAATTATTAATGTTGACTCAAGGTTTAGGTTTTGAGGTTTGGCTAGATGGAATGGGAAGGGATATGGCAAAAATATTCCAAAAATACCCTGGTGCTATTCGTGATGTTGGCGCTATGAATAAAGCATTTAAGGAAACAAATTTTGTCAAATACAGCCGGCAAAGAAATAGAGCTATGAAGGGAGATGTAATCGTAACCACTTCAGGTATGCTTAATGGTGGTCCAGTTCTTAATTATATCTCTAAGATACGTAAAGACTCATCATCTTCAGTATTTCTAACTGGATTTCAAGTTCCTGGCACTAATGGCCATTTGCTTAGAGAGGAAGGTCGTTTGAGGCTTGAAAGAGATCCTGCATCTTCAAGTTATAAGGTAGAGTGTAATGTCGAATCTTTTGATTTGAGTGGTCATGCAGGTCATAGCCAGATAGTAAATTTTATAGATAAATGCAATCCTGAAAAGGTTATACTTTATCATGGAGATAACCGCGAAGCTTTCTCTGAAGATCTTAAGGATTATGATTTAATTTTACCTCAGGAAAATGAATATATTAATATAGATTAATTATCGTCGACATCATATTCGGCACCAATAAACATTCGTAGAAAGCCTAACAGCATAAAGAAAATTAAAGAAGTAAATACAATGCCATATGGCCCTTGCAATTCAATAGAATCTTGTATTCTCCCTTCAGTTGTAGATAAATAATAATTAATATTTATTACAATTTCAGCTACACTAAATGTAATAAATAACATTACTCCAAGATTTACAAGATAACTAACAAATAAAGTTCGTAGTGTTTTTGCTACACTCTTTTTCTGTACTTTGGATAACAAAGAAGTTTCTAGTCCAGCTGGTTTGAATTGTTCCGCATAATTTTCGTATTTGATTGCTGCATATGATAATTCAATATATATCACAAATCCTAATCCAATAAATATACCGCCTGAAAGATATTCTTTCCAAGTAAGCTCTTTTTCCATGGTATCATATCCACAATAAGCTGCGTCATAGTTTTCGAGACAAAGATTAGGGTTATACAAAAAGCCAATAATAACGACTAGTCCAACCGAAGCTGCAATAGCCCATCCTTTTCGTTTCCAGATTCCATAAGCGCCTAGGAATGGTACTATTCCAAAAATCATATTTGACACTCTTATTTTTGCATCAGCAATTCTTTCATTTGTACCGCTCTTATCATCATAAATAATTTTTACTGGTTTCCATTTCCATTGCGTTTGATCCGCATCAGCCCCATTTATTTCTACTTTAGTAGGAATGACATATTCACCAACTTGCCAATCCAAAGCAGGATCTGAGATATATTGGCCTACTATGGCCAAAGCTAATATTATAATCAATAATTTGTATTTTCCTTTGAATAGAGTAAATATGTAGAAACTAAAGCCAGCAATAAAACCCCATATTACAAAAATATTTGGGTTTGGTTTGAAGTTTGCAATCACTTTTGGAGTATATTGAGTGATCAAAGAATCTAAAGGATTATGATATATATAGAATTCATATATAACATAAAATAAGGCTATACTGGAGATAATCTTAATCGCAAAAATAAGAGGATACTCTCCAAAAAAATCTTTATAATTAATAATATTATCAATTTTGGGCATTCTAGATTTTTTTGTTTTAATTTCTTCCATTTATCCACCTTGCAATACTGTATTCACAGCTTCATCAGCTTTCCAATCTCCAACTTGCATTCCAAAACTTCTTATTTCAGAAATCATATTTTCTCTTTCAATTCTAGCAATAAGTAAAGGTTGATACGGAATTCTCTTCATTTTTTCTTCAAAATCTAAGCTTGAAGGTGAAAGTGTTGTAATAGAATATCCTCTACTAATTGTATTTGTAAAAGCTTCAGAAATAGTATGGTCGTCATCGAGAGAACTGAAAAGGATTATTGGCGATCCGCTGGGGATATACGGTAGTAAATCTTTTAGGACTATTTCTAATTTTAAATTTCCTTCAGGTCTTACACTTGATAGTGATGTTAGAATCTTAAAAAGATGATGTTCTCCTCGGTCTAAATCTACTCGTTTAATAGAATCTCCATAAGTCACTAAAGCTACATTATTTCTTTCATCAAGAAGTTGTTTAGCATATGTTGCGGCAGCTCGACATGACATCTCTAATGGTGTATCCCTACCACCTCCAACTGCCGAAACCTCTCTAGCATCTAATAATAATATTACATCCATAACATCTTCTCTTACAGTTTCATTAACCATCATTTTCCCTTTTTTGGCCAATGCTTTCCAATTCACACTTCTCAATGAATCACCTGGTACGAATTCTCTAAGAGAGTAAAATTCAGTTCCAGAACCAATTAAATTTAATGGCATTGCACCAGACAATAGTTTTGGAACTCGTGACTTAATTATTTGTTCTTCTAAAACCTCAATTTGAGGAAACACCGAAAAGCTATGGATAGATTGTTCAATTTTCTCATTATAAAAGAGATCAAATGCATCTTTTACTCTCAATCTTACTGGTCCAAGATGATAATGTCCACGCAATGGCAATTTTAGAGAGTATTCAAATGATACTTCTTGCCATGGTTTCATGTAAAGTAAAGTATAGTTTGATCCTTTTGTAATTCGAGCTTGCGGGGGTAATTTATCATATATTTCTACAAATCCTAATCCGAGTCCAGTATTCTTAATTATAAATTTTACATTTATACTTCCATTTTCAAAGATATTATCAGATGAGGTTTCTCTTCGAATTTTTACATTTGGCATCCAAACATCAAGAAAACTAGAAAGAACAACAAATGTTAGCATTACTAAACCTGCGCTGATAAACAAGTAGTTTAATCTGATTAAACCAGCTAAAGTCAGGAATATAGCACCGCCTGCGACTGCAACAGCTTTCTTACTCCACATTTAGTCTTCTAATTGACCTTGGGTTGTTGGTACTTCTACTTCTTCTAATATTTGTGAAATAATTTCTTCGGTTTTCACGCCTTTGATACGTGGTTCAGGTTTTAGTATAATTCGATGTCTTAATGTGTATATACTTAGCCTTTTAATATCGTCAGGAATTACATAATCTCTTCCATTTAATACTGCTAAAGCTCTCGAAAGTTTGAATAAAGATTGGGAACCTCTTGGAGATGAACCAACTTTAACTCTTGGATCTTCTCGAGTCCGATTAATAATTTCAACAATGTATTCTATAATCGAATCATCCACTTGTACTTTTTCTAGACTCTGTTGCATTTCTTTCAGTTTTTCAGATGATGTAATTGCCTCTAGAGTATGTTCATCTTTACCACGTAGTTTTCTCTTAATGAGGATAGCTCTTTCGATTGGCCTTCCGGGATACCCAACAGATAGTTTCATCATGAAACGATCAAGCTGAGCATCCGGTAGTGGATATGTACCTTCAGATTCAATTGGATTTTGTGTTGCTAAAACTACAAAAGGCGCCGGAAGTATGTGTGTATCACCTTCAATAGTCACCTGATGTTCCTGCATAGCTTCAAGAAGTGCAGCCTGAGTTTTTGGAGGCGCACGATTAATTTCATCGGCTAATAATATGTTACAAAAAATTGGACCTTTACGAAATTGGAACTTCTGGTCTTTTTGATTCCAAATATAAATTCCAGTAATATCAGCAGGTAGTAAATCCGGAGTAAATTGGACACGTTTAAAATGAACTCCTAAAGTTTGAGCAAAAGTATTTGCTAACAAAGTCTTTGCCAAGCCGGGATTATCTTCAAAGAGAATATTACCTCCTGCTAAAATACCAACTGCACAAAGATCGAGTATTGGGCGTTTGCCCATAACAACTTGTTCAGCTTCACCAAGTACGGCATGAATTAAATCATGAGTTTCTTGTAAAGAAGGCTCCATGATGTAGGTTTGTACTCCATCGCTTTGCACTTCAGTCTCAGCTGTCGCTTCTTCTGGCTTTTCTTCTTCTTTTTTATTACTTCCAAACAGTCTCATTTTTTCCACCCTTTGATTGCTTTTTCAACCTGCTTTAAGGTCAAGTTCTTCTCATTATTTATAATGAATCTAATTAATATTGGATCCTTCAAAAGTTCTTCAATCTTTGAAGATGCCAACATTCCGAATTCTTCTCTTGTAAAACCATTGTCTATTCTAACTTTATCAATAAATACTTCTTTGATAGTTTCGGGATGAGTATAGTGTGCATGTGGTACCCTAAATCTAGATAAGCGCCCCTCATATATATTGAATAAGTGCCTCCACACAGTGGGGTTTTCAACACGCATCATAATTATTTGCATGAGAAATATAATAGAACCTAACAAGATCATTCCCAATACTTCACTACTACTTATATGTCCGAGAATGCCAAATAATTGGACATATATTAATGAAATAAAATCCGATTGAATATGTCTGCTTTCATCAAAAATAATGGTCTGTACTTTGTTTTCACTAAGATATTCAAATAATTTAGTTATAAATTCTTTATTATCTAATTGTTCATAATATCTATTTGTGAAGATACTAGTATCTGATATGAATATCACCTTTCCTTCACCAATATTTGCTTCAGAGATTACCTCTACTCCCCTTGTGGAATTTTCTCTATATGTACCTTCTCCAGCGCCTCCTTCACCATCTTGGTTATAATCTATAAATGCTTCTTGGCTAGACCATGCTAAGCCTTCAGCTTTCCCTCCTTGTTTGATAGTTAATGCACCTGGTGCACTCATCATTAATTGCCCATTAAAATCCATTCTTTCGATACTTGCATCTATAATTACGGTAGATGCATTTTTAGTGTGTATATCTTCTCCCCAATGGTTGAAATCATACAATTGAGCCGGTTTACATTTTGGATCGCTACTTCCACCACCATTATACCCCATTTTTTCGAGAACATTGCTAGTTAATGTTGTGGATACCTCAGGCACACAACCCGATTGCACTTTATTAGTTCTTAACTTGACATCAATTTCAAGGGCGCCAGCTTGTCCATGAAATGCAGTATTTCCATATCCTGTGTCATCTGCTATGACCACTTTTCCTCCAGATTTAACAAAATCATGGAGTGCTTCAGAATCATATTCATTATACATTCTTTCAACACCGATAATCACTAGGATGGTTTGATTATTCAACAGTGTTGGTTTAGTTGTGTTCTTTTCAACTTCAGAAATTTTACTAATTATGGATGGTCTGGAGACAATTGTTTTTATTTTATGTTTACCCTTTTCTTCAGCATCTAAATCACTTGCAAATTGTGATATATCATTCCAGTCATCATCATAAACTGATAATTGTGACGGGTTATTTGCATTATTTATAATAACTGGATAAACTACCGTTATCATAATTATCACAATGAAAAGTGCGAATAGTTTAGAACCGTATTCTCTTCTGAATCGCCCTCTCATTTTGCTCTCCTCATTCCAAAAATATTAGTAAATCTAGAAACCTTACCTTCCTTTAAACCAGCATTAAGTTCATGCTCTACTTGGTGTAGATTGTTAATTGCTTCTACACACCAAATATTGTATGATCCATCAATCATTTCCATTCCATATTCATCTACAATTTTTGGTTGAATACCACTATATCTCGCAATTTCAAAAAGTGAAGTAAGAAGTTTTACTGTGGTTACTGGAATAGGTAATACTCGACTCATTACGTCTGTAAATTCTCGAACAGTTTGTGTATTTGTTTTAATAAATCCGTATCTGCTCAGAATAGTCAATAATTGGTGATAAGATTTTATAATAATTTGGCGGTAGTCTTCATCCTTATTAAGTTCTTTTTGCATTTGTCTAATAAGATTTCTAACTTCATATTTATGTTTTTGTGTCCAATACATATAGTATACAGTTACTAGTAATGCTGCCGGAATTCCAATGAATAATGGTATGTATTTTTTGAAATCAAATGGAACAATAGGTGCAGGTGATTTTGTTATACTTACAGATATACCTATTTCAGTAAATAGAGATGCTTCAAATTTTTCATCAAATTTGATATATCCACCTTCATAATTCATATCAATTGAGACAGTAGTTCCATTATTTGGGAAAATAAAGCTGTATATTACATTTCCATTTTCATCGGTTGTAAGTATTTGATTTGAGTTTTCACTTTCCAATATTACAAGACTGTTAGTTCTAGTCAATTGATACATAGTTGTATTGACATAAATATTAGAATAAGGTAATGCTGAACCATCATCTTCTGTAAGAGATATTGTAATATTTACAGTATCTCCGGGATAAATAGGTAAATCGTTAATTTGTTGTTCGATTTCAAAATCTATATTACTAATTACTAATATTCTTTCTTCACTATTATAGCTTGTTCCAATCAGATAATCTGAACCAAAAAAGTTTAATTCTAAAGTCTTATTATTTCTATAGTTTTCAGGAATTATTCCCTTGGCCATAAATGTAGTTTGATTTGTATAAGTTATGTCTAGTTCTTTACTTCCGATTGCAGCATTTATATTTCCTTCAAAGCGATTTCCAAGATCATCAATTAAGATTCCAGTAATTGTTATAGCTTTACCTCTTACAATTTTACCATCAAACCAATCTCCAGTAACCTTTACAGAGTCAAAAGAGCTTGTTCCAGAGACTGTAAATGTGGCATTTCCGTCATGTTCGAGATGCCACAAAGTTTCGTTGAAAATTGCAATCATATTATCTAAACCAAGAACGTGATTTGAAACCAAAGTATGATTAAGATTAAATGTACCTAGCATGTCAGTTTTAACATAATATTCAGTTTGGGCAAGATATATTCCAATTGTTGCATTATCTAAAGGGACTCCGCTATTGTCGGTAATAGTGCCCGTTATAGTGGTATTTTCACCTCTTAATGCATCACTAGCTTCTACTGACATTATAACTGTAGTTTGCGGAATTACTGATAAGCTATTTTTTATTTTGATGATTTTATTATTAGCAACAATTGTGATATCAATATCAAATATTTCAGTTTGTCCATCATCAACAAAAGTAGTATAGTTAAATTGTCCATTTTCATCGGTTTTAATTATTATATATGAGTCTCTTTCAATTTCTAAGCTCACATTTCCAATTGGGGATCCCAATTCATCAATTACAGTTCCAGACACAATATATTCTAAATTACGTTGCGATTTACACAACCATTCTTCATCTGACATTATTTCGCATTTTGTTTCATCATCTAATACTAAAGAAGGCGAAGCTAATAGAGATAAATTAGAAATACGTGAACTTCCCAATAAGCTTTGTGAAGTAAATAGTTTGACAGAAATATTATGCATTCCTGAGTCTTCGAGTGATAAATCCATGGAATAAGTATATCTTCCTTCACTATTTGTTTCAGCTGAACCTATGTAATTATCATCAAAATACAAATTGACTATGAGTTCAGGTATACTTTCATTATTATGGTCAGTTAAATTTCCTTCTAATTTTATTATATTAGCTCTAATACATTCATTACATATTTCACCATTCTGTACAGATTCAATAGTTAAACTACTTTGACCTTTTATCGTTATAGTATAAACAGAGACATCTGAGGGGTGTATGTCACCTCCAGAAGGAAGATATGTAGCCGTTAAGATAGTTTCACCCCATGTTGCATTTCCTAGAATAGTAAAATCGAATTCCCAATCTTGATTTCCAGTTATGTCTATATTTCCAACTTCATTATTGTCATATTGAACACTAACTGTTCCTATTGGTTCTTGAATTAAATCTCCTAATATACTTCCTCTTATAGTATAGGTATTGCCTATTTCTAGTATATATTCATTATCTTCATTAAAGCTTAAATCAAGTGAAGCATTGATTACCCGAATATATTTCATAATGTAGTAATTAGTAATATTTTCCGTGCCATTATATTTGAAAATTAACTCAAATATGTCATCTTCAACCTTTGGTAAACCTATTTCAATTGCAAAACTTCCATCTTCATTAGTGATCTGATAATATTGAGTATCATTAAATAACAACTCAACAGTTTCTCCTCCTAAATCCAAATCATCCAATTCAATTAGTTTTCCAGTAATAATTGTAGTTTGTTGACTTGCTCCAGTTGCAGGTACACTAAGAATCATAGAACTATTTCCTCTGATTTTTAAATCTAGCGCAGGGCTCCAACTTTCTATAATTCTCTTAGATTCATTTGCATGCATTACGAATTGTAAAGGACGATTTAATTGAATTATCCAATCTCCAGATCTTATATTCGTTTCAATTGCACTTATATTACATATGATTTTTGTAAATCCATCAGCATCACTAATCCCTTGACCGACTTTATAGGATGGGCTACCATAATCTTCAGTTTCATTTATGTATGCTTCTACTAATACTCCAACATATGGTTCGTCAGAAGTAGTGTTTATCATATTAAATGACCAAATAAATTCTTGTTCTTTATAGACTATTTCTGGCGGAGCTTCCGGAGTTCCGGATCTTGACGGTGGACTACCCCATGGAGGGTCGTCATCGTCAAAATCACCGTATACTGGATTTTCTTCATTTTGATTTCCATCATCCCAGTTATCACCATCAGTGTTTTCCTCTCTGGAGTCTGAGGTATTCCATCCTTGAATGTCGTAAAATAGTTGAGGGGTATCATCATCACCAGTAATATTCCAATAGTAAAATAGTTCATAATAATCCGATAATTCATCTCCATCGGTGTCATCATTTTTTGGATTTGTGCGTGAATTATAGGTGTCATTTGAAGGAAGTACTTCTTCTAAATCACTTACCAAATCATCATCCGAATCAACCTTTGTCGGATCTGAAGGATAGTTGTATTGATTGTCAACTTCATCTATTTGTATATTCCAAGGATCAATTTCATCTCCATCCCATAATGTGTCTCCATCGGTATCTTTGTCTAATGGATTTGTAATATAACCACCATCATTAACTCCATTCATTTCGTCTAAATTTGCTATTTCATCATTATCTGCGTCTTCATATCCATCTAGAGTTCCATCTCCGTCAGTGTCATTTGTGGAAGCATCATAATTAAGGCCTTGACTTGCTCTAATATATTCCCAATAATCGGAAAGTTCATCACCATCTGTATCAATGTTTAAGGGATTAATTCCAATTGTAATTTCTAGTCCATCATTTAATCCATCCCCATCAGAATCAGAATTTAATGGGTCCGTGCCATGTGTATTGAATTCATCGCCGTCATTTAGATTATCTCCATCCGAATCTGAGTTCAGTGGGTCTGTAAGATGTGTGTTTATTTCATCATAATCACTTAGGCCGTCACTATCCGTATCATTGTTTGTTGGATCTGTAAAATAGGTATTTACTTCTTCACCGTCGTTAAGTAAATCGTCGTCTGAATCAGTATCAGTAGGATCCGAACTATGAACTAATATCTCTTCACCATCACCAAGTCCGTCATCATCAGAATCTGAATCTAAGGGGTCAATTCCTTCATAATTAACTTCATAATAATCGGTTAAGTCATCATCATCACTATCTGAATCTAGAGGGTCTGTAAAATATGTGTTATTTTCTTCCCCATCATTTAATAGGTCACCATCACTGTCTGAATTATTTGGATCTGTATTAGTTATGTTCCATTCAGTATAATCATTTAGGTCATCGCCGTCTGAATCCGGATTGGTAGGATTACTTTCAACCGTATTTACTTCATAGCCATCTGGTAGTCCATCATCATCTGAATCTGGGTCGTCTTTGTCCGTACCGTATACCTCTTCTTCACCATTGGTTAATCCGTCCCCATCATCATCATTAGCTTCAACATTGTCGTCAGCTGCATTCTTTGGATTAGTTTCATCAGAATCAACTTCGACACCATCTCCTACACCTCCATTATCAGTATCCCAATCTAGAGGGTCTGTGTCAAAGATTATAACTTCACGATAATCATTTAACCCGTCATTATCGGAATCCGAGTCTATACCATCAGTTCCATAAGTATTTCGTTCTTCCCCATCATTAAGCCCATCATCATCAGAGTCCCAGTCATTTGCATGAGTGTCATAATTGTTTACTTCGTCGTAGTCTCCGAGTCCATCTCCATCAGTATCGGTTGAGGTTGGGCTTGTAGTATGAACTGCAGTTTCATTATAATCTTCTAGTTCATCTCCATCAGTATCTTTGTCTAGAGGATTAGAACCATATGTGTTAATTTCGAGTCCGTCGTTGAGCATATCATCATCAGAGTCGGAATCTAGTGGGTCAGTACTGTGTATACCTACTTCAGCTCCATCATTTAGTCCATCATTGTCAGTATCTTCATCATCTGGTTTGGTACCGTAATTCAGGACTTCACTACCATCATTTAGTCCATCATCATCAGTATCTGTATCTGTTGGATCTGAATTATACAGATTAATTTCATCTCCGTCATCTAGTCCATCGCCATCACTATCTTTAACATTTGGATTAGTTCCATAAGTATAGACTTCATCTCCATCAGTTAACCCATCGCTGTCAGAATCAGTATCTAAAGGATCGGTTTCAGAGGTATTAATTTCAAATCCATCCTCTAACCCATCTTCGTCTGTATCTATTTCAGTTGGATCAGTTCCATAAACATTCAACTCTTCAGAGTCGCTTAATCCATCATCATCAGTGTCTGTATTTGTAGGGTCTGTGCCATATATGTTAACTTCATCTCCATCACTAAGCCCATCTCCATCACTATCTATCCGTGTTAGGTTAGTTCCATATGTATTTACTTCTAAACCATCATCTAAACCATCACCATCTGTATCGACATCTAGTGGATTACTAGTCAAATTGTTTATTTCATCACCATCCTCAAGTCCATCTCCATCAGAGTCTGGATTAGTTTCATCAGTGCCTAAAACATATTCTTGTCCATCAGTTAATCCATCACCATCTTGATCTAAATCGGATGTGTCGTCATCAGAATCATCTAATGGATTAGATTCATCAACATAAATTTCTACGCCATCTCCAACTAATCCTCCATCGCTATCATATTCAAGAGGGTCTGTTCCATCATCTTGATTTACCTCTCCATCTCCATTAAAATCACAAGTAATTTCAGTAATGGGATTTATCCATGTACAATCAGGGAATATTCCTGATATTTCAATTCCATCACCAATTCCATCTGTGTCACTATCTTCGTTTGTAGGATTAGTGCCATGATTATTTACTTCATCACCATCTTCTAGCCCATCTCCATCGGTGTCTTCATTAGTAGCATTTGTAAAATAAACATTTATTTCATCGCCATCATCTAGTCCATCATCATCAGAATCTGTATTGGCTGGATCTGTAAAATAGGTATTTACTTCAGTGCCATCTTCAATTGTATCTCCATCCGAATCTGTATTTGATGGGTCAGTACCGTATTCGTTGATTTCATCACCATCACCTAGTCCATCTCCATCGGTATCTTCTAGATTAGGATCTGTGCCGTATCCAGCTAGGTAGACGTAACACTCTTTTGAAATTCCTGGACTAGGGTCCCCAAAGACTGCATTTGTACAGTCAGTACCATCTGTTTTTGTTTCGTAATTCCACGTTTCATCTATCCCATATCGAACATATTCCGTACCATCAAAATCACAAAACTCATCTTCATCTGCACAATATATCCATTCACCACCTAAGACTTCATCTCCATCACTTAGTCCATCTCCATCGGTATCCAGTTTTGTTGGGTCAGTAATGTAACTATTAACTTCGTCTCCATCACTTAATCCATCCCCATCCGAATCGATATTGTTTGGATTAGTTTCGTATAAGTTAACTTCGTCTCCATCACTTAATCCATCTCCATCAGTATCGTTATTATTCATGTCAGTAAAATATATGGTTTGCTCTTCTAAATCACTCAACCCATCATTATCGGTATCTCTTTCATCAGCAGGGAGATCATCTGTGGCATCTTTCAAAGGGTTTGTATTGTCTAACTCAATTTCCCAACCATCTATCGTCCCTCCACCGTCTGTGTCTTCCTCTAAAGGATCAGTACCATCTAATTCATTTACTAATCCATCTTCATTGTAGTCACATTGAACTCCAGTTAATGGTGATATCCATTCACACTCATTAATGCCCCATATCTCATTAAAATCCGTTAGTCCATCATTATCCGTATCTGCGTCTAAGGGGTCTGTAAAGTGGATAGTTTGTTCATCTCCATCATTAAGCCCATCATCATCGGTGTCTGCGTCGTTAGGATCAGTTCCTATTTCTTCTTCCATATGGTCATAGAGACCATCACCATCACCGTCGTTAATATCATCATCCGGATTTCTAGGGTCTGTTGAATCTGTGAATAACTCTTCTGCATCACTTCGGCCACCTCCATCCGTATCTGCTAAATCTGCAGCAGTTTCAGAAGAATCTAGTTTTCCGTTTGCATTTGAATCTTCTTCCCCATCTTCTAAAGTATCGGAATCAGTATCTATGTCGCGAGGATTCGTTGTGGATTCCGGTTCTTCATCAGGTTGCCACGTTTCTCTACAATTGGTCATAGTTCCTCCCGTTTTAGTTTTACAAGGTTGTACATTATACGCTATATCTGTCCATATGTCCTCATATGAAATCCCTACTTCCAAACCATCAAGTAATCCATCATCATCACTATCGTAATCGATTGGATTAGTATTGTAGGTATAGTATTCTTCACCATCAGTTAAACCGTCATTATCCGAATCAGAGTCTAAAGGATGTGAACAAAATTTACCAGATATAGAATATAACCGACATAATATCTCATCATCATCTTGTAATCCATCTTCATCAGTATCATCAGTGAGTGGACTGGTTCCGGTGTCTTCTACATTAACGTAGATACCAGTTCCAGTTTCAGAGCCGTCAGGAAGAGTGTCTCCATCTGTATCTGGGTTGAAAGGATCAGTTCCAATTCCATTTTCATATTCATCACTTAATCCATCACCATCCGAATCATTAATTTCATAGTCAGTACCTGGTTGAGTTCCATTACCTTCAATATTATCGTCTTCACCAGTAGTACCTGCTGTATTTGAGTCACAAGTAGGGCATGTCGTTGAAGAAGTAGGTTCAAAGGTAATCCATCCAATTCCATCTAATAGTACTTCAGCATATGCGTGACCATTAAGCATAGTTACAACTCTAGTATTATCTTCTATTGTATAACCCGTACTGCTTCCGTATCCACTATCCTCCCATTCCTGAGGAGTTATTACTGAGCCAGGTCCATTGCCTTCAACATATCTAGTAGGTATTCCGTTCAATCGAGATAATACATTAAATGCGGATGCAAAATTAGTACATTTTCCATCTTGTCCTGGATTTCCAAACAAGAAATAATCAACATAATCATCTCCGTTAGGTGTCAAAGTACCATTAAGATTATAGTAATAATTATTACGAAGATAGTACATTATGGCTTCAGCTTTTTCATAATCTGTAGTTTTACCTTCAGTTATAGATGCTGCTAAATCATATACATCATTATCCGGACCTGGCCTATTTGGAAAATTAGGTAATTCGATTAGTTGTGGTGCAAAGTTGTCTGGAGCATTTGCAGCTCTTTTGACTTCATCAGGAATTTGATATTCCGTCATTGTGAATGTATAACTTTGAGCATAACTTTCTACTTTTAGATTGAATGCACTATCCATTATTACTTGATTTGCAATGTATACCGAATTAGTATAGAGTGCAGTTGAGAGATAACCTTGTGCAGGCATAATCCAATTCATAGTATATTCATACTGACTGCTCGTAACTTCAGGATTAGTAACTAGATAATCATAGGTGTAGTCCGAGTCTCCAGTAGACCAATAACCCGGATTTGGTACAATACTTGATTCAATCTCATATTGTTCACATCCCGGTGAAGGGCACCATTGATTTCTCGTATATTTGTCTGTAGTGGCGTCATATCCATTATCGTAAATATCTTTAGCTACAGTTCTCCAGTATTGAGGATTTGCAGTAGTCTCACCGCAATTATTAGAATCACAAGTAACTGTAAATTTGACTGCAGCGAGCATTGCTAAAGGATAAAATCCTTCTAAACTCCCTCCACACCCATTACAATCGGGTTGGGGAGTCCAGTCATTGTTCTGGACCATATCTTCAGCCCATGGAGGTAAAGGTGGGTCTTGGTCTAATTTATCGGAAATTCCATCGCCATCACTATCGGGATTATTAGGGTCGAGATGATCAATCATATTTTCATACATATCGGGTATACCATCTCCATCTGAATCTGCCATCTCATCTTGATCTGAGATTCCATCTCCGTCAGCATCAGGATCCATACAATTACTGATTCCATCTCCATCTAGATCACCTTCACAATCATACAAATCCTCCATGTTTGGAGGGACAAAATCTTCATTAATCAAATCATTCCAGAAATCTATTTCCATATTGTCTGGAATTCCATCATTATCCATATCAAAATCATTAGGATCAAAACCTAGCGATATTTCATAATCGTCTGATAAACCATCTCCATCACTATCTCTGAAAGGCAGGTCTGGAATGCCATCTCCGTCTTTATCTAATTCAGCTAAAGGATTTTTTTCTATTGTTGCAGCTCTAGATAGAAATGGTGAATAAGGTAATGCCGTTAAAAGCAAAATTACCACAATCAAAGCTTGATATTTCTTTCCACGCATAGGATAAATCCAAATTGCTAATCGTAAGTCATATTATATGTGTTAGCCCTGAAAAAATGGCGCCCGCGCCGGGATTTGAACCCGAGTCCTCAGGTCGACAACCTGAGATGATAGGCCAGGCTACACCACGCGAGCACGATGCCGGACCAGAGCCCTTTGTATATAGGCTTTACCAAAGAATATTACATACCCATATTCAATCTAAATGTTGGATTTCCAGCTTCACTATTTCCAAAAAATTCATCACTTTCATCTTCTTCCATCATAGCTCCCATCAAAACACCAACCGTTTCCTGTAAGAATTTCAACTCAGTTTGAAGTTCAGAGATAGTCTCTTGAAGTTTCTTAATTTCATTGGTGTCGGAAGTCACAATTTAGGCATAGAATGACCCATTATAACAGTATCTATTCTATTTGTTTAATTTAGATTTTAATACCGGTATAATGTCAAATAAATTATCAACAATACCATAGTCAGCTACTTTGAATATAGGTGCATCTGGATCTTTGTTAATTGCCACTATACATTTCGATCCACTCATACCACCGAGATGCTGAATAGCTCCAGAGATGCCTATTGCTAAATATAAATCAGGAGTGACCGTTTTTCCAGTTTGACCGACTTGATGTGAATGAGGAACCCACCCGGCATCTACAATAGCCCTACTTGCTCCAGTTGCTGCACTCAAAGCAGAAGCTAATGGTCGTATTTGTTCATCATAATTTTCAGGACTTTCTAAACCTCTTCCACCACTAACTACAATATTTGCTTCAGTTAATTCTACAGTTCCACTTCCTCCTTTTTCAATCGAAACTGTGTTTGTTGTTGAGTCTGGTATAGTTCCTGAAAAATTTTCAACAGAACCGGACCATAATTCACCGGCCGGATATGCATTATTCCGAATACTTACCACGACTGAGCCTTCAGGATTTGATCTAGCAAGTACTTTCCCTGCAAATATAGGTCTTACGAATCCTTTACTTCCCGCTTCTAGACAATCGCCAAGATATCCCCATCCTAATTCAGCAGCAACTCTAGGGCCTAAGTCCTTACCCATTGTTGTAGCTCCCATAAGTATTTTTGTTATACTTTTTTGTTCAACAACTTGAGAAATTACTGATGAGAATTTTATGGGGTCATAGTGCTCTAGTTTATCATCGTCCGCAAGAATTATTTTTGCAGTAGCTAATTTCATACCGGCATCACTAATATTTTTACCAATAACAAGGCCTACCACATCTCCCATACCTGCTGCGACTGCTGAGACTTGCTGAGAAATATCCTTTATTTCGTCACCATCAGCCTCTCCGATAACTAAAACTGAGCTCATAATACCTTAGCCTCCATTTTTAATTTTTCAAGTAATTTATCGACTTTTTCTTCAGGTGATTCACCATCCAAGATTAAGCCCCCACCCCTTGCTGGCGGTAATGAACATTCAATTGTTTTAACATCATTTTCTTTTGAGGTATTTACATTACGATTTTCAAATGATTTTCGCTTCGACATCATAATATCTTTTAATGCCGGAAATCTTACTTTAGTCATGTCTTTTTGGGCCGTTACTAAAACAGGCAGTGCCGATTCAATAATTTGTAATCCGCCTTCAATTTGCCTTTTAGCTGTAATTTTTTCTCCATTTAACTCTAATTTAGTTACTCCCGAAATATGAGGGATATTTAGATGATGTGCCACCATAGGTCCAGTAGCACCTTGATAGTAGTCAATTCCTTGAACACCTCCAATAACTAAATCTGCATTGAGTTCTTTTACTGCTTCAGCTAAAATCTTAGAGTTTGTAGATGGTTTATCTCCACTGTATCCTTCTTGTCGTAAAACAACAGCTTCATCAGCTCCAATGGCCATCATTTTCCGTAAATCAGTATCGATTCCAGGGTTGTCAGAGAATAAGCATACAAGTGTAACTTTTCCACCTACCTTTTCTTTGAATTGAACTGCTTGCTCGACTGCAAATTCATCATATGGGTTCACCATATACTTGAATGCATCTTCTTTCACTTTTCCATCCACAATTTCCAACCTGGATTCTGTGTCTGGAACCATTTTGATTAAAACTGCTATGTTCATGTTTTTACCTCTAAATTTTCTAATAATATCTCAGAAATGTCTTTTACTGCTTTTCCATCGCCAATACTTTTCAAGCCGTCACTCATCATTGTCATACAGAAGGGACAGCCTACAGCTACAGTGTCAGCCCCTGTTTTTGAGGCTTCTCTTGCTCTGATTTCATTAACTCTTTTATCGGCATCTTCTTCCATCCATATTTGGGCACCACCGCCACCACAACAGAATGAGTTAGTTCCATGCCTTTCCATTTCGATTATGTCATTTCCTAAGGCGCCCCTTGGTGCTTCAGTTTCACCACCAATTCGGCCCAGATAGCAAGGATCATGGAATGTGACTGTATCTTCAAAATCTTTAATAATTATTTTTTCTTTTTGACGTAATTCATTCAAAATTTGAGAGTGATGGTAAACTTCATATTTCCCACCATATTTTTCATACTCCTTTCCTATTGTGTGAAAACAGTGTGGGCATGCAGTAATAACTTTAAGAGTTCCTAAAGAATTCATGGCGTCTACATTCATTTCAGCCAACGTTTGGAACAAGAATTCATTACCAGCTCTTCTTGCCGGATCACCATTACAAACTTCCATCTCACCTAGTATTGAAAAGTCAACACCGGCTTCTTTCAAAAGTTTGGCAGTTGCAATTGATACCTTTTTATTCCTATCGTCGAAGGAACCTGCACAACCTACATAGAATAAATATTCGGCCGGTTCGCCTATTTTTATGTCTAATCCTTCAGCCCAATGGGCTCTTGTGTGTGCACCTAAACCCCAAGGGTTTGAATTGCGTTCTAGATTGTTAAATAAGTTTTGAAGCTCTTCTGGAAATTCGGATGCTTCCATCACCAAATGTTTTCTTGTATCCATGAGCTTTGGTACGTGTTCAATATGAACCGGACATGCCTCTACGCAAGCATAACAAGTGGTACATGCCCATATTGCCTCTGGTGTAAATCTTTCGACAATATTTTCTTCAGGTGTATTTCCCGATAGAAGAGAAGTTCCATGTTCTTTACCATAATTTTTGAGATCCATAATGATTTGCATAGGGTTTAATGTTTTTCCACTCTTATATGCAGGGCAGACATCTTGACACCGAGCACAAGCAGTACAGGCCCATCCATCCGATAATTGTCTCCATGTGAAATCTGTGAATTTATTTACACCTAATGTTATATTATCAAAGTCTAAATCATCGGTTTTAACAGCCATATTGTTATCATCCGTTTGCATAGGGGGCATAGTTCCCATTGGTTCATGATCTTGAAACATTACATTAGGAATGGTTCCTATTAAGTGAGAATGCTTAGTTTGAGGGATTTCAATTAAGAATAGTCCTATCAAAATCATATGTATCCAATAACTAGCATCAATTATTGTACTGAGACTTTCGGTATTGATACTCTCCATTTGCTTAGCGAAAAGTACACCAATAGGTTCCCAATTATTATAGTGTGTATTTCCTCCAATCATATTTCCAGCTTCTACAATAAAAGCCGTCAAGACAATTCCTAAAATTGCAAACAGAATGAGTATTCCTTCCATACTCGTCCCTTTCAGCTTTTCAGGCCTTACTATTAATCTGCGATATAGCGCGACTAGAATTCCAACACCTGCCATTGTGTATCCCAAATCGACGATAAGATTCCATATGTTGGCTAAGTATACTTTTCCAAGGATTTTGGCAAGTAGTCCTCCAGTACCTAAATCGATTACGTCGCTGACAAGCATTAGGAATCCCCAAAAAATCAAAGCATGAGCATATCCGGCTAGTTTGTCTTGAACTACTTTTCGTTGTCCGAGCCAGTCAGTTAAAAATTCTTTTGTTCTTTGTTTCCAGGAATTGAAGCGGTCATCATCTTTTCCAAGACTTATTAATTTTACAATAAATCCAACTTGGTATACATGAGAACCTACTGCAATTAGAGACCATAGTCCAAGAATAGCATACCACGGAATGCCATAATAATCATGAAAAGGATTCATAAGGTATCTCCTATCTTCTGTATTTTGTCCATTCTATTTTAAATATCTCCCAAGTTTACGCAGATTGTAAACATGTCGCCATCTTTGGCATTAAGTTTGTCTCTAAGAAAAATGGGTGAAATTACTTCTACGACTCTTTTGTAGTGAGTTCTTTTTGGAGAAATAATTGCACAATCTTCTATACTCATTGTTTCGTTTTTAAGTACACATTCAAATACCCAGGCTTTTCCAAATGTTCTTCCTTCCTGTTCAAATCCATTAATTAACATCCCTTCTGCAGCTCTCATAGCTTCAATTTTTGGAATTTCATCTTCATTTAATCTCAGATTAAAAGTTCCTTTAAATGGTTTCCAACTTAGTTTTTCTTGGAATTGGTGCATGTATCCTTTTTGAGAAATGTAATATCCACCTTCACCAAGTCCAGTTTCTAAAATTCCATTCATTTCAATTTCTTTTTGAGTTCCAAACATTAAACTATATTCGGTAAATTCTTTTCTCAAGATAAGAATTCCTTTTTCTAACATGGTAACAACTTGTCCTCCCTGTGCTAATCTTCTATTCAAATATCCGCCATCTACTAACTCTATTAGATATCTTGATGCTGACTGTTGACTTATTCCTAAATTTTTAGATAATTTGATTGAGGATATGTGTACAGGATGTCTAATTCCACCTTGTAATGCTAGAAATTTCAAAGCAGAAAGTAAAGTTGGCTTCAGTCTTTTTCCTCCTTTACTATATCTTGGATTTGAGCTTTTTGTTCTTCAGTCATATGTTCCATTGATTTCCGAGATTGATCAACTAAATCTCCCATTATTATACTATAGAGTAGAGGTACAGCGGTATTACTTTCTATTTTAGCTTCATAATCCTTCAGAGCTGCATCTCGTTGAGTTTTTAGTTGTTGAGCATCCATGCTCCCTTGACCCAATCCTTCGCATGCTTTATCCATTACGAAATACTTACTTCCGTTAAAATTAAGAGGATATGCTTGACAATTAAGTGGCATATCATGATGTATTTGGCATAACTTATTTTCAGAATCGTACATAGGACATCCAATCTCTTCTTCTTTAGTTTCTAGCACTAATTGTGGAAATCCTCCAGACATGTCCATTCCTATGTTTTGAGCTAGGCCATTTAGAATGCCATTTTCCCTCCACCTAGTAATATCTTGAAGATAGACAGGAACATTTTTAACTTTTGAGCAATATTGTCCACATCTTACGCAATTATAAACAAATTTAGGGGCTGTTTTTACATTTTCATTTGACATTTTAGTTACTCGTTTTTGAGTAGGAAAACAGATGTGGTTAATAAAAATATTCCTGTTACTAAGTAGAGTTGTTAATAATAAAAAAACAATTATGGTGTTATTCTACGCGTAGGAACTGAACCCTTTTAACGACCCTCTCTTATTGTAACTTGGTGTAAATGCTTATGAACGCAAGTAAGATATTAACGATCGCAGTGACTTTTGCCCTTTTGGTATCAACTATGATGCCTATATTGGGTGTAGGTCCAGTCGCAAACGCAGCGGCAGATGAAGGTACAGTCAAAATTGGTTTATTGAACCCAAGTACTGGTCCGATAGCGGTCTATTCTGAGGCTTTTTCAGATGCGGCAAAAATAGCTATAGATCATTTGAATGAAGGTCAAGACACTCATATTTTTGAATTAGTTGAGGCCGATTCAGGTTGTGATGGAACAAAAGCAGCTACTGCAGCTCAATCATTAATTGATGCTGGTGTAGTAGGTATTGCAGGTGCAGCATGTTCAGGAGCAACTCTCGGAGCTATGGAAGTCGCTAAAGCAGCAGGAGTACCTATGGTCTCTTATGCTTCAACTTCTCCAGCTTTAACAAGTGCAGAGGATGACGGATACATGTTCCGTGTAGTTCCAAGTGATGCCCAACAAGGTATGGCCATGGCTACTATGGCTGCATCCCACGGATGGCAAAATCCTGGGTTAATTTATATGTCTAATGATTATGGAGCAGGTCTTGCTGCAGTCGTTAGAGGTGCTTATGCAATGGGTGGTGTAGAAATGTGTGTAGATATCTCATATTCTGATGATAATACTGATTTCTCTTCACAAGTTGCAGACATAAAAGCAGCAGGATGTGACAGTTTAATTACAGTCACTTACGCAACAGATGGTGCTGCACTTCTTGAAGAAATGGCAACACAAGATGTTCAAGGTGCTCCAAGTCCAGTATGTTCAGCAGATTGTCCTTTCCCAATAATGGGAGCTGACGGTATTGCAGATATGAATTTCCTTGCTGAATTTTCAGATCCCTCTGCAGCAGTTAACGTTATAGTTACTAAACCTTCACCAGGTTCAAATAGTACTGTAAAAGCAGGATTTGATGAAGCATGGGCTTCAACCGAACGTAATGCAAGTGCAATTTATATTCATGAAACCTATGATGCTGTAAGCATAATTGGAATGGCAGCAATGTCTACTAATGATAATATGAAAGAAGCTATTAATGAACTAGGAAGCGGCGACGGTTTTGTCGGAGCTAGTGGAACTCATAAATTTGATAATAATGGTGATGTTGCAGGATCTGGTTATCAGATATGTCAATTTAATCCAGTAATAGTCGATGGTGCAATGGCATTAGCTTTAGAATGTAAGGGTCACTGGGGATTACTCTCAGGTCTTACTTTCCCAGGTGCAGCACCTATACACATTGGTATGTTGAATCCAATGACTGGGCCTATTGCTCAGTTTTCACCTGGATTCAGTATTGCAGCAGCTATTGCAATTACTTACATGAATACAATATCTCCTTTGAATTTCCAATTTTCATTAACTGAAGCTGATTCCGGATGTTCAGGAACAACCGCAGCTACAGCAGCTCAATCATTAATTGATGCAGGTGTAGTAGGTATTGCCGGTGCAGCATGTTCAGGAGCAACACTTGGAGCTATGGAAATCGCTAAAGCAGCAGGAGTACCTATGGTCTCTTATGCTTCAACTTCTCCAGCACTAACCACTGCAGATGATGGTGGATACTTATTCAGAGTTGTACCAAGTGATGCTCAGCAGGGTGCAGCCCTTGCAGCAACTTTTGATGCTTCAGGTTACGAATCTCCTGCAATTTTATCCATGACTAATGATTATGGTGCAGGTTTCGCAGAAGCTTTCAAAGCAAATTATAATGGTGAAGTATGTGCAGAATCAACTTATTCAGACGACGCTACTGATTTCGCATCTTTGGCAGAGTCAGTGATGGCTAATGATTGTGATTCAGTTGTAATGATTACTTATGCAACCGATGGAGCAGCTATAGTTGAGGAATTGGCAGCGCAAGGATTTGATGGTATGATATTCGGCGGAGATGGTATTGCAGATGTTACATTTGCAAACGAATTCTCAGATGATAGTTCATTAGAAGGTCTTACTGTAACTAAACCAGCAGCAGCCACAGATTCACCACTAGGAATGTTATTCGATAGCATTTATTATCCAACAGCTCAAGCAATGGGATATGAAGGTGGAATTTACACTAAAGAAGTATTTGATGCAGTAGCCATAATTGGTCTTGCACAAGCAACAGCCTACAGAACACCAGTTCAAGATGGCGTCAAGGACATGCTAGGGGTAACTGTAGCAGGACCTGATGCTCCACAACCTGGAGCAAGTGGCGTTCATGTATTTGATTCAAATGGTGATGTTGCAGGTTCAGGATTTGAAATATGTACATTCTGGATAGATGATATGGATGATAACGCAACAATGGAATTATATTGTCACAGTACTTGGGATCTTTTCCAAGGCCTTAATGATGAGGGTATACCACACATTGATGATCATGAAGATGATTGTCCATTCACTAGTGATGCAGGACTTGCACTTTGTGAAGAAGTAGATAATACTGAAAATCATCCCTGCGATGCAGATGAGACTGCATCAGAGGGCGAAGAATGTGGGAAAGTTATAAAGACATTTTGTGATGGGAATGATGACTCTGGTTGTGATTTCTTCTATAATGCAACAATGGAAGAGTCATTTGCTTCAATTGCTTCAATGTGTGTTGGTGGTGTTTTGTCTGCAGATGTAGCGGCAGAGGCCGATGAATGGGATACTGGCTTCTGTAAGGGTTTACATTTCGTTGAGCCCGTTGACCCAGTTGACCCAGTTGACCCCGTTGATCCAGTTGACCCTGTTGATAATGTCACCAAAGAAGATGTTGAAGAAGTAGTAGACGAAGTCCCAGGATTTGGTTTACTTTCTGCAGTAGCTGCTATTGGTGTAGTGTTACTTCTCCGCAGAAGACTGTAAGTCAACTGTGCGGAAGGAACTCATAAGCAAAAAAAGGCAGCCTAGAACTGGGCTGCCCTAGTTCGCTAGAGTATTCATATATTGCATGCTCTAGTGGTAACTAGGTTGAGAGTTTTAGAGTGAGCGGAAAGCAAGTACCTGAGATTCGTGTAAATCCTATACAGAATGCATTATCTCAATTTGATTCTATGCCCTTAGGTCTAGTATTTGCCATCATTGGCTTAATTGATTCAGCATATGGCCTTCGTTATGAATCGGGTTTATTTTCCGTACTGATTCACGGTGATCCGTTATGGATGGTTCAATTTTTTGAGTTCATACTTTCAAGTATGTTTATTTTGAATTACGGTTTAAATAATTTAGAAGGCTATAAGAAAATAGGATTGGGTTTAGCTTCCCCTATAATAATTATTTTAGTATTCATGTTTTGCATTGATCAACTATTTGTTGGTCAAGAATCTACTGCTTCTACTACTTTCAATATAAGTTCAGTAATATTTAGTGGTCTTTACTGGGCTGCAGCTTATCTTTCCATATCAGTTGGATTAACTTTAATCTATAAAGTTCAAAGATTTGGTAATTTTGCACAAGCTGAGATGATGTTATTAGGAGCTTACATCGGTTTTACCATGATGTGGAGTCCGTTTTTCTACACCTTAATTGAGGGTAAGAAAGTTCTGAACATCGACGTGGATACAGATGAGATAATTACTTGGGATTTATTTTTCTGGGCTTGTGTATCTGGTTTTGTAATAACTGGTTTTTTTGGAGTAATAATTGATAAGTTAGTGTATAGTCGCTTCCGTAAGAAAAATGCTACTCCACAAGTGATGATGATTGCTTCTCTTGGTGTTGCAATGATTTTACGGGGTCTTCTCTACTTACGGTATAATGCGAGTACGTACCTTTTTGTACCAGATAAAGATTGGCGTATGCGTACCTCTAAATTTGAATTTTCTTCTGAAGATTCACCTTTTCTATCACTTGGACCTTTAGGAGAGATACGTTGGCCAGATTGGTTGAATCAGACAATGCGTCTTCGTTTTGGTACTAGAACTTCTGAGCAGAATAAAGATGATATGGATCCGACCGCCTGTACTGAAGCTGGGAAAGAGGAAGTCTCATCATCCAGTTGGTCCGATTCTGAAAACTTTGTAGACGCTAATGGGAATGGTCAATATGATTCGAGTGAACTTTTCATTGATGCTAATGGGAATGGCCAATATGACCTAAATGAGTTTCTTGTAGATGGAAATTTTAATGGACTGTATGACGATGGTGAAGCTTTCACAGATAACAATGGAAATGGCATTTGGGATGACGGGATTTGTACTATAATTGAGTCCTTATCTTTTCGGGAAATAAGTGATTCTGACTATTTCTTGCAATATACAAAAGCAGGATTGATATTTGGTGTATTTGCATCTGTAATTTTATTATTATTTTTACTTAATTTATCTAGGTTAGGAAAGCAGATGAGGGCAGTGGCCGACAATCCCCATTTAGCAGCTTCATCGGGAATTAACGTTGAAGGGATACATGCAACTACTGCTTTCTTGGCCGCAGGAGTTTCTGGTTTTGGTGGTGTATTATTTGGCATGTATACTCGTGTAAATCCGGAAGTTGGATTAAGTATTCTTTTACCTGCCTTTGCAGTTATTGTTTTAGGGACTTTAGGCTCTGTAAGAGGGGCTTTGATAGCTTCGTTAATAGTTGGTTTAGTTCGTGCAATATCAGAGACTGCTTTGTTCGGCATCGGCCCAGCATTAGATCGTCCTTCCTATTCAGAATTTGGTGAAGCTATGCCTTACATATTTCTGATCGGGGTTTTGATGATTATGCCTAAGGGGTTAGGCAATGCCTTGGAAAATTGGAAAATTGAAAGAGCTCGTGACGGTAAGGGTTCTATCTTCAATTTGTTTAATTTATTCATTTTTTCATTTTATTTGATATGTTGGAAAATTACAGGTGATTGGTTCGCGGCAATAGCTTTAGTAGCAATCATATTTTTCTGGATTTTACTTCTAAAATCTATTAAGTATAATCGTTTTGAGGGTATAATAAATTTACCAGAAATACCGTATTTGGGTTCGCAATTCAAATTATTTACCGATTCACAAAAGTTTGGTATTTTAGCAGTTTCAATCCTCCAAGTGGTTTTAGTAAGTATATTGGATATTCAGACCTCAGGTTCAGGTACTTTGTACCTTATTATAGATTATATATTCTTTATTTTGACCTTGATTGGCCTAGTCTTAATTTATTCTTCAATAATTTCTTTAATGGATAATCTGAACAATATATTTAGTTCTTCAGGAGAAATTACCTATAATCAAAGAAATAAGCTATTAGTTTCTGGTTTTTCACTTATTCTAATATTCTATGGTGTTGATTACTTAGTCAATGGCTCGGGAATAATTTACCTGGTTTTGGATGTTTTATTTTTAGCTTTACAAGCCTCTGGAATACTTCTTTTGTTTTTTACAGTATATCTTTCTAAAAATCAGTTATATCTTAGATTCAAGAATTTAGACGAATTAATCACTTCCCAACCTGAGATTCGTAAATGGTTATTAATTTGTGCATCGTTGTTTGGAGTTTCCGTAATATTGTTTATGGATCAAATTACTTCTGGTTCCGGATTTCTATATTACATGGTTGATTTACTTTATTTGATTTTATTAGTTATTGGACTTTCCCTAACAATATTAGTTTTGTTTAGGGCTAAGTCAGAGATAATACATAGAATTAATCCATTTTTGGTTTTCTCCGCATTGCTATTACTAAAATATGAACCTTTGATTGAACCTAGTTCGGTTAGGGATACTGAATCAACACTATACGTGACTGAATTGGCCTATTTGTTGTTGGTATTGTCGTTCAATGATATTTATCGTATTTTCTTTAAAGCAATAGAACCATTAAGAGAGATATATGAAAAAGGAATTAGAGAATTCGGACGAGAGTTCAAAATTCCGGTTTTTGCTTTAGGGTTCATATTATTATTTTTCAAGAGTTGGATTCTTGGCCCAGTTTTAATTGTCTATTCATCTAATTCGTTAATGTCTTTAATTTCAGATTTTAAGAATAATCAACTAGAAGCTTTGTCAGGTAAAGATCAGTCCGGAAAAGAAGGATTACTTGGTTCTTTTAGAGATTCTACGGCGTTTATATTGATGTCCAATTTTACTCGTAAACTCTTTAACACTACCGTTGATTTTATTCGTAAGCACTTCCCCTATGGTCGGGAAAGTGAAAAAGGTTCATGGTTGATATTCACCTTATTTTTAATAGTTCTTATCTATGTCTCGTGGTGGTTACCTAGCATAACTAGTTTTACAAAATCTATGCAAATTTCTAGGATAATTATTTTGGTTTGTATTTTTTCGATTTTATCGTTTTCACTTAATTTACATACTGGAATGACTGGAATGACTAATTTCGGTATTATTTTCTTTGCCGGTATTGGTGCGATAACATTAGGGATTTTGACTATTGATGAAGAGATTTGCAATTTGACAACCGGAGTTTGTTTTGAAAGTGGAGGTTATGGTTGGTCTCCATTGCGTGGACTTGTAGCTGCAATCTTAGTTTCAGGATTGGCTGGCTGGCTTCTTGCTTATCCCACGGCGAACCTTCGCATGGATTATTTTGCAATAGTTACAATCTCTTTAGGTGAAATTGTAAGAATATCAATGAAAGCTGAACCATTACTTAGGGCTGGTACGGGAACAACAGCTATAGGAATAACGCAATATGCACTTCCGTTTGAAGAATGGTGGATATCTTCTATGGATGAGTCTGTAGGTAGGTGGCTAAGGTTAGAGAATCAAGAAGGTATTATTCAAGCGGCTCCTTATTCAGTCTTACTTGCAGTAATCGCACTTGCCTCCTTCATTTTTATTTGGATGTTATTAGAAAAGATAATCTCTTCTCCTTGGGGTCGTATATTACGAGCTATTAGAGAGGATGAAGAAGTAACGATGCATCATGGACACGATGTATTCCGGCATAAGGCGATGAGTCTAGCTTTAGGCGGCGCTATAGCTGGCTTTGGAGGTGCTATTTGGGCTTGGTTGAATATGAGTATACTGGATGATTTCATTAATCCTATAAATTCTACATTCTTAATTTGGGCTGCCTTTGTAGTAGGTGGTCGTGGAAATAACCGTGGAATGATTATTGGTGCGTATATTATTGTATTAACTGAATTTGTTTTTAACTTAATGGTTCTTGCACGAGGTGATGTTGATAGTCAATTTCATAATAGTGTTTCAGGAGTAGACGAATTTTTTGCTTGGTTTGTTTTAGATGTCATTGGTCTCTTTAACAGTGATTTATCCATTATTGAGCCATTTGGTTCAGTAAATCCGGAGTTATTGAAGATAAACCTAGTGTATCTTAAGTTGGTAATGATTGGATTAGTGATATTAGTTAGTTTATTGTTTTCATCAAAGGGGTTAGTTCCTGAAGTTCCTAAAAGACCTACAAACCCAGTAGATATTTCTACAATTAAACAGAAACAGGAGAGAGTTGTCTAATGTCATCAATCCTAAAAGTTAATAATATGACTAAAGATTTTGGAGGATTACGTGCTATTGATAGCGTATCTTTCAAAATAGATGAGGGTGAATTTGTTGGGTTAATTGGACCTAATGGTTGTGGTAAAACAACTACTTTTAATTGTATTTCTGGTCTTCTCGATGCTACTGAAGGGGATGTTGAGATTTTTGGCGAGGATGCGACTAAATTACGCCCCGATCAGATACAGAAATTAGGTTTAACACGTACTTTCCAGCATACCCTTCTTTGGAGAGAAATGACTGCTATTGAGAATCTTCTTGTTCCTCCAAGAAATCAATTTGGTGCTAATCCTTTAGAAGCATTATTTACTTATTTCAAAAGAAATGAAGAAGAAGAAAGGCTTGCTAAAGCTTATGAAACATTAGAATCATTAGAAATAACTCATATGGCACATAATCTTACTAGTGAATTATCTGGTGGCCAAAGTAAATTGGTGGACATCGGCCGGGCTTTGATGGGAGAGCCGCAACTCTTACTATTAGATGAACCAGTGGCAGGTGTTGCTGGACCTTTATCTGAAAAAATATTCACTAATTTGCGTAGAATAGTATCTGAAACTAAAATTTCTATTCTAGTTATTGAGCATAATATGGATTTTATTCTTAGGGCTGGCGTAGATAGAATTATAGTAATGGATCAAGGGAAAGTTTTGATGGAAGGAACTCCTGATGAAGTTAAAGATAGTAAAGAAGTAATTGAAGCATATCTGGGAGGTCAATAGTGGGCCGAATTTTAGACGTTAAAGGCCTCGAGGGCGGCTATGGTAAAGTTCAAATTATGAATAATGTGGATTTGTATGTTGATGAGGGCGAATTTGTTACAGTAATTGGCCCTAATGGTTGTGGCAAATCTACTTTTATAAAGTTAATTTTTGGTATTGCTACCTACTATAAAGGAAGTGTTAAACATAAAGGAGAAGAAGTTTCAGGATGGCGTACTGATTCTTTAGTGAATAGAGGAATAGCTTATGTCCCTCAAGTTGATAATGTATTCCCAAGTCTTTCAGTTAAAGAGAATTTAGAGATGGGTGGAATTAGTCTCTCTCTTCCAATACTTGAAGAACGTATTACTCGTTCCTTGGAAATGTTTGAAGATTTAAAGCCTAGAATGAATGATGTTGCAGCTTCATTATCGGGGGGTCAAAGACAAATGCTTGCTATCAGTAGAGCTTTGATAAGTAATCCTGATTTTCTTTTGTTGGATGAACCTACTGCAGCATTAAGTCCTCTATATCAGCAACAAATTATTGAAAGGATAGATGCTTTGCGTACTAAAGGAATTACCGTTTTAATTGTTGAACAAAACGCTCGTCTTTCGCTTGCACGCTCTGATCGCGGATATATCTTTGCTAATGGACAAGTAGTTCATACTGGTAAAGCAAGTGAAATTCTTGCAGATCCTCACATAAATGAATATTTTTTGGGAACGAAGAAAGATTAATAATTATGGTAGAAATATCTTCTCGTAAGCTGGCAGTTACAAATTTAATGATGCTAACTGTTTCTGTTCTTTGGGGTCTAGCTTGGCCAGTGGGGAGGCTTTTAGCTACAGATTTAGTTGATGTTCCATTTACGGTGATGTTTTTGAGGTACACATTCGCAGTTCCTCTCCTTTTTACTTGGATGTGGATTAAGGAAGGAAATATAGCACCTCAAAAGAGTGATTGGACTACTTTGGTTATAATGGCTTTTACTTCTGTCTTTCTCTATCAGATAGGTTACATGTTTGGTATGCAAAAAACAGCAGCTTCGGATGCTTCTTTGGTTATTGGTTTCAATCCCGTCTTTGTAGCTATATTGTCTATGTGGATGCTTTCTCATAAAATGAGTTCTAAAGGTTTTTTTGGAATTAGTTTAAGTTTTACTGGAATCATTTTAATTTTTATTGCATCACCAAATATAGATATCCCATTAGAAGATAGATTACTTGGTAATGGAATGATTACGTTTGGAGCCTTTACTTATGCAATTTATGTAATACTCGTGAGAAAATATATGCTTGTTTCAGATAAGGAGAAACTAAGTTCACTCTCTTTGATTGCTTGGGTGTCTTTAATTGGTTGGGTTTTATTTATTCCTTTTGTAATTTCGGAATCTCCTTGGAATCGTTCTTGGAGTACTAATGAATGGTTTTTGATAGGTTATCTTGGAATATTATCTACCGCATTATCATATGTTTTCTTTGCGATCGGGATTGAGGTTATTGGAGCTAACCGAGCAGCTAGTTTCGTAAATATAGTTCCTATTTTCGGAATTTTATCTAGTTGGTTTTGGTTGAACGAAGAATTGGGATGGATTCAATTGGTTAGCTTTGGATTGATTTTCTTTGGCGTTAAAATGGTAAACACACAACCTCCCGAAGATTGAAAACACTTAATAAGTAACCATTAATTGCAATATATATGTTAGAGTTTTTTGAAGGTTTAGGACCTATCCAGCAAGCACTCGGGGCTGGTCTTTTTACATGGGGAATGACTGCAGCAGGAGCCGGTTTAGTTTTCTTTTTCAAAGAAATTGATCGGAAAATTTTGGATGGCATGCTTGGCTTTGCAGCAGGAGTTATGATTGCAGCTAGCTTTTGGTCATTATTGGCACCTGCGCTCGAGCATTCTGAAGCAAGTGGGGGGAATTATAACGGGATATTTCCCGTATTATTCGGTTTTATTTTAGGGGGTATTGGCATGAGATTAATAGATCATTATCTTCCTCATCTTCATCCTGGGGCGCCTCCTGAAGAGACTGAAGGAGTTAAGACTACATGGCATAGAAGTATGTTATTGATTTCAGCTATTACTCTTCATAATATTCCTGAAGGTTTGGCTGTAGGTGTAGCTTTTGGTGCTGCAGCTGCAGGAGATGGGGAGACATTTGGTGCTGCAGTTGCTTTAGCAATAGGAATAGGCCTTCAAAATTTTCCAGAAGGTGCTGCAGTTTCACTCCCTCTAAGACGAGAAGGTCTTTCTCGTAAGGATAGTTTTTGGTGGGGTCAATTATCAGCTTTAGTGGAACCAGTTGCAGCTGTTTTAGGTGCTGCAGTAGTAGTCTTTATGGATCCACTTCTTCCGTATGCACTTTCATTTGCAGCTGGAGCTATGATTTTTGTAGTAGTCGAAGAGCTGATCCCAGAGGCTCATCGTGGAAAAAATGGAGACATTGCGACTATGGGTGTAATATTAGGTTTCTCAGTTATGATGTTTCTTGATGTGGCGCTTGGCTAATGCTTTCCGTGTTTTTCAAAATATTTTTGATGATATTCTTCAGCTATCCAAAAGTCACCAGCTTCTGTAATCTCAGTTACTATTTTCTTATCGCCAATTTTACTTTGTAAATAATTTAGTGATTTAATTGCAATCGCTTTTTGCATTTCAGTAAAATAATAAATTGCTGAACGATATTGTGTACCTACATCAGCCCCCTGACGATTCAATGTTGTAGGGTTATGTTTCTTCCAAAATACATTAAGCAATGAATCATAGGAGACAATGTCTGAATTATAATCTACCAATACTACTTCAGCATGTTCAGTCGAATTACTACAAACTTGTTCATATGTTGGATTTTCAGTTTTTCCGCCACTATATCCTGAAACCACACTTTCCACACCTTCTATCTTTGAAAAGTTATATTCAACGCCCCAAAAGCATCCAGCTCCAAACATTGCTTTAGCCATTATTTAGTTTTAGAGTCTATCCAATTTTGGAATAAACCCATTCCTTCTTTTAAATCATCTTTACTTATTCCCGAGAAAGCTAGACGGATGTATGACTCCTTTTCATTATGTAAAGGCCTTCCAAAGTGATGTCTTCCACAGAAGCTAACTCCTGTATCTTTTAGCACAGTTTTTCGGAATTCTTCAACATCTTCAAAGCCAGTTCTTTTCATCAGGTTTGTTATCTTTGGAAATACATAGAAACCAGCTTCAGGAGAATGAGCTTCAACTCCTTCGATTCCATTCATGGTTTTTACAAGTATGTCTCTTCTAACTCTTAATTTATCTAAAATATCTTGAGTTTCCTTTTTAGAGGCCTTGAGGCCAGCTATTCCGGCATATTGAATAAAGTGGGTTGTACATGATTCCATATTTACATTAAGTCTCGTAATTTGTTCTATTATTCTAGAAGGGCCGATGGCGCCTCCGAGTCTCCATCCAGTCATTGCAAATTTCTTGGAGAATGTATACATCGTTAACGTACGTTCTTTCATTCCAGGAAGACTTGCAATAGAGCGAGGCGTTCCTTCAAAAAGAGTATCAAAATAAGCGTCATCTGAGATTAGAAATAGGTCATTTTGTATGGTTAAAGTAGCTAATCTCTCCATCTCTTCTCTAGATGAAGAAGCACCGGTTGGATTGTTATAATTATTATAAAAAATATGCTTTGCGCCTTTTCTAATTCCTTCTTCAATTGCATTAAAATCTAATTCTAATCCAGAGGGATTATCTAAGTATCCATAGGGATAAGCTATGCCTCCGTAAAATTCAATCTGAGATTCATAGATAGGGTAACCAGGATTAGGATACAAAACAACATCTCCTTTTTCCATCATTGCAGCAATATATTTTCCAATACTGGGTTTTCCACCTGGTTGGATTGAGACATTTTCAATTTTATAATCAATTCCTCTTGAATTACCAACCTCCTTTGCCAATGCTTCTCTTAATTCAGGAATTCCGGGTGCAGGACAATATCCTGTTTTTCCAGATCGTATGGCTTCTTTGGCACCTGAAACTACTGAAATAGGTGTTGGAAGGTTGATATCTCCTAAATGGAATGGATATATTTTCATTCCAGTCTCAGCTAATTTTGCAGCTTCAGCAGATACCGCAAATGCAGTCTCACTGCCCAATAAATCCATTCTCTTAGCTACATTCATATAATGATTATATGTGGAGAGTACATATTAATATTTCTTGCGTAATCTTTATACTTATCCATTAATCAGTCACTTAATGACCAGTGAGTGGAGAAGAGATCTGAATGTGTGGTTGCAGGAGCATATGCTTGCAACTAGTGTAGTAATTTCGATAATGAGTGGTTTTATGTTTTTTATTGGAATTGTAGGGCTGTGGTATTCTGATTCTTCGATTGCCCCGACGGCAATTTTAAATTTCCTAGGTGATTGGGATATTTGGGTTTTGATTGTGGGACTTATCATGTTTTCTTTTTCTCTTTATTATTTCTGGGATATTAGAAATAACATGTATAAGTTTGAAGAAATGATATCGACAAATTCCAAGAAAGAGTTCCAGAAGAATTGGACCGAGTTGGAACAATTGGCTAGATATCAACTTCCTAAAGAATATCGTAAGAGAGTCACAGAAGCTCGTGAGAAGTTTGGATTAAGATAATTAAGAAACTTTATATAGGCACTTTTTTTCATTAAATCAAGAGGTTGACAACCTCAGGTTTATAACCGATGAATCCCAAAGATAAAGATGTTGATGAATCTTCCGAAATGGAGACTGAAATACTACCCGTTCTAACTCCAGAACAGGTTATAGATGAGTTAAGGGAAGAGATTGAAAATCATGAAGAAAAATTCATGAGACTTGCTGCTGATTTTGATAATTTCCGTAAACGTATAGATAGAGACCGAGCTCAACAAAGTCTTCGAACTAAAGGTGAAGTCGTATCTAATTTTTTGGAAGTAATAGATGTAATTGAACAGGCTCAAAAAGCTAAATATCCTGATTTAAAAAGCTCTTTATCTGGTATTTCAGGAGTACACAAATTTGTGTCTGGGTTCATGAGTTCGTTAAATATAGAAAGATTTGATCCTTCTGGGGATCAATTTGATTTTAGATTCCATGAGGCATTGACTACAGTTGAAAAAGAAGGTATTGAACCAAATACAATAGTTGATGTTATACAATCAGGTTACAAGCTTGAAGGTGAATTACTACGAGCTGCAAAGGTAGTCGTATCAAAGAGTTTTGAAGAAAAAATAGAAAATAAATAGATAAAAGGTGAATAAGATGGCAAAAGAAATAATAATTGGAATAGATTTGGGTACAACCAATTCTGAAGCAGCATATTTAGAGGGTGGTAGACCCGTAATCATACCTTCAGCAGAAGGTTCCACATTTGGTGGAAAGATGTTTCCTTCAGTGGTGGCATTTACAAAAGACGGTGAACGTATTGTGGGTGATCCAGCTAAAAGGCAGGCCGTTTTGAATCCTTTAAACACAATTATGCACATCAAAAGGAAGATGGGTACAAAGCATAAAGTAACAATTAAGAAAAAGAAATACTCTCCTGAAGAAATATCGGCTATGATTTTACAAAAAATCAAGAGAGATTCTGAAGATCATCTTGGTGTAGAAATTAATAAGGCAGTAATCACAGTACCTGCATATTTTAATGATAATCAAAGACAGGCCACAATAGATGCCGGTAAAATTGCAGGTCTTCAAGTTGAGAGAATTATTAATGAGCCTACTGCAGCGGCCTTGGCTTACGGGCTTGATAAAGAAGGTGAATATACTGCGGCAGTCTTAGATTTGGGTGGCGGAACATTTGATGTTACAATAATGGAAATGGATAATGGCGTTTTTGATGTTATTTCTACTTCAGGAGATAATACTCTTGGTGGAACTGATATGGATGAAGCTATTATTGATTATTTAGCCGAGATATTCAAAGCAGACAATGGAATTGACCTACGCGATGATCCTGCGGCCAAACAACGCTTACGTGACGCAGCTGAAAAGGCTAAAATTGAATTAAGTAATACACTTAAATCCACAATAAATTTACCATATATTTGGTCGGATTCAAGTGGTCCTAAACATTTAGAACACGATTTATCAAGGGCAAAATTAGAGTCTATTGTTGGCCCAGTTATTGCAAAATGTGAAAAACCAATCAAACAAGCATTTAAGGATGCTAAGATGAAACCAGGAGATATTGACAAAGTTATTCTTGTTGGAGGTCCAACACGTATGCCTACGGTTCAGAAGGCATTCGAAAAGTTTGTAGGGCGCAAGTCAGAGAGGGGGGTAGATCCAATGCAATGTGTTGCAATGGGAGCTGCAATCCAAGCTGGAGTTCTGTCAGGAGATGTGAAAGATGTTGTTCTTTTAGATGTAACTCCTTTAACTTTAGGTATTGAAACTGAGGGTTCAGTTTTAACATCCTTAATAGACCGAAATACTACAATTCCAACTACTAAATCTAAGGTTTTCTCAACTGCAGCAGATAATCAACCAGCTGTAGAAATACATGTTTTACAGGGTGAAAGAACAATGGCCGCAGATAATGATACATTGGGTCGTTTTCAGCTAGTAGGTATCCCACCAGCAGTCCGCGGAACTCCTCAGATAGAGGTTTCTTTCGACATAGATCGTAATGGTGTCATGAATGTAACTGCAAAAGATTTAGGAACTAACAATGAGCAGCGTATAGAGATTACATCTAAGTCTAATCTAAGTGATGACGAGATTGAAGATAAAATCAAGGAAGCAGAGAAGCATGCAGATGAAGATAAAGTAACTCGTGACTTAATTGAAACGCGTAACCAAGCCGAATCGTTTATTTATGCTACAGACAAAGCTATTACTGATTTAGGTGATAAAATTGATGAAGAAACTAAGTCTAAAGTGGAAGAGTCTAAAGAAAAACTTGAAGCAGTAATGAAAGAAGATGATTTAGATTCATTAAAACAAGCTTTAGAGGATTTCCAGCAAGCATCTCAGGCTATCGGACAAATGGCATATCAGCAAGCTGCCGAAGAGCAAGCTAAGCAGCAACCTTCAGATAACGAACAAGAAGTTAATGATGATAATGTTGTAGATGTAGACTACGAAGAAGTTGAAGAAGAAAAATAGTAACAATAGATAAGGTATAAATTACCCACTACTATGCCTAATCAGATGGCTGATAATATATCCTTCACTAATTTTGGTTCCCAAAAGAAGGTTAAAATTAAGCGTAAGCGTTCTGTAAAATTTGCAAATAAGACTGAGAAATTATTAGATGAGGTTATTGAGGCTAAAAAATTAGCAGATGAAACAATAAATAATTCTAAAGCAATTTCATTGCCATTTATTGAGTTTGAAGTTTTTCAATCTAGTTCTTTTGTGTACAATACTTGGAATAGTTTTGAAGTTAGTTTAACAAATTCAGGTAATGGTCTTGCACGTAATATTACTATTTCTTTCGATAGACTTCAGACTCGAGGTCAAACTATAGTTGATAATTTAGATGCGGGTGAGCAAACTAAAATTAAAATGGAAGCATTAGTTAGTACAAATGATAAAGAAATAACTCGGATGGATTTATATTATCATTCAATTGAAGGCGATACTTTTACAGTAGTTCGTAGAGATTGGTTCCCCAATGATTATGAGGGATTAATGGTTTTTAAAGCAGAAATACCACCTGGCGAAGAAGCAAATGCAAAAAAATATTCACATAGTGAAGTATTTTCGGGTGAATTGTATGTAGTTTGTAGTAAATGTGGTGTTCGTGCACCCTCTAACTTTAGAATATGCGGTAAATGTGGATCTCGTCTACAGAAAAGAAATGACCGGCGTAGTGATTGGGGTAGTAATCTCAATGATACTACTGCAGTTCAAGACAACCGTGAAGTATTGATTCAAAAGTTGAGAAAGCTTGGTGAATTGAAGGATCGTGGAATGCTTAGTGACAAAGAATTTAAAGCAGCTAAATCCCAACTACTAGAGTAGAATATTTAGCTATTTTCAGCCCATTCGACATCTTCATCAAAATTCCCATCAGAAACAGGTCCTTTCTTTGTCTTATCTGCTACCTTATTGTTCAGTACAAATATAAATATTATTAGTATCATTGCCCATTGAACAATCATTGTAATGATTGTAAAGAGTCCAAGTCCCATTCCTTCAATTGGAGAATTACTTTGATCTTGTAATTTTTCATATATGAAAAATCCAAATACGGCAATAAATTCAATAGGAAAAACGTATTTGATAACATATTCCCACCATTTACCAATTTGTATATCTGCATATTGCGTATTTATCAATTCTTTTCTAAATTTACTTACACCAAATTTCATTACAACTATGGCAACCATTAACCCTGAAACAATTAGCCCAGTACCCCAAACAAAATCTTGGTTATCTAAGAATTCTAAACTAAATGCAGATGGAAGACCAGCTAATGCAACAGCAACAGCAATGTAGCGAACGGCTTCTTTTCTTTCCCATCCCATGTCTACAAAATTAACAACACAACCTTGTAACGTTGAAACCATAGATGTTAGTGCAGCAAAAGACATTGCCAGAAAGAATATACTTCCTATAATCCATCCTGCAGTTCCCATTGAAGCAAACAATGCAGTTAAATGAATAAATGTTAATCCAGAAGATCCAGATTCAACAGCTTCCAATCCTTCTGCAGTACTATCTGATAATGCAAAGATAGTTCCTAGAACGGCCACACCGGCTATTAATGAAACAGAATTATTTCCGAGTCCAGTTAAGAATGCATTCAATCCAATATCTTCCTTCTTTCTCATGGCAACAGCATAAGTGATTGCCATTCCGAATCCTGCAGATGTTGACCAGGCAGACTGTGTTAAAGCACGAATCCAGGTTTCTCCTTTGAACAAATATTCACCTTGTGGTATGAATAGGAATTTTAGTCCAGTTATAGCTCCAGAAGGATTTAGAATAAATGGATAAATCATAGCTGCAATTAAGAAAGCTACGAGAAGAGGTATGAGTATCATATTTGCTTTTTCAATACCACTTATTCCATTATAAACAATAAATGCTGAGAAAGCTACTGCAATAAGTTGGAAAAATATAACTTCAAATGGTGAACTTATGAAATTATCCCATAATGCTTGGGTTTCAGTCGTATTAGATGCATCACTCATATCTCCAGACAATGCAATCCAGAAGTAGCGAATAGTCCATCCCATTACTACTGCATAGTAGAATCCTACAGCAGTTCCAACCCACATCATCCATATTCCAAGCCAAGTAAAATTACGTCCAGCCATGTCTCTCATAGCCCCTACGGTTCCAAGTCTTGTCTTTTTTCCGATGGCAAATTCAGCCATCAATAAAGGAATTGACCATGCAAATAGGAAAAAAAGCCATCCTATCATGAATGCTCCACCTCCATTTGCGGCAGCTTCACGGGGAAATCTCCATATGTTTCCAGTCCCTACTGCAGCACCAATTGTAGTTAGGATTAATCCTAATCTTGAGGAGAACTGCTCAGGTGGTTGTTCATCGGACATGTTTAGTTCTCTTTAGTAATTTCATTGCTTTTAAGAAGTTCATCTTCTTTATTTTTTCTTCTTTCGGCTTCAGTTGCAATTCCAACAGTCTTGTATAATCCACCCCAAACAACACCATACATTATCCCCATCATGATTGCTACTGCAAAGAAATCTACAATACCATTTCCAAATCCAATAATATCATCTACAAAGACTTCAATAGGTTCAGAAGCTCCATAACCTGTTGTTATGTATCCTCCAAAATTTTGATCTGCTAATCTTGAATCTTGTGCTACTGCATAAAATTGAACATTCATGGATTCTTCAGTCGCAGGAACATATGCTTTATACACTGAATTTCTTACTGGAATTGTAAAATCGGCATTGTAATCAGAGTAATCTTTTGTATTACACTTTTCAATACAGGTCATTGTTACATCTTTCCATTCACCTTCTAACATCATATCAGTTCTATATTTTAGAATAAGAGAATCTTTTTTCATAAATTGTGCATTTTCAGCTAAGACCTTTACCGGAAATTTATCATTTGAATAATATTCTTCAAAGTCAATTTCACTATCTGATTGGAATCCAACAGTTTCACCTTTTGAAGAAAGAATACTCAATTTTGGCATCATAGTTTCTTCAGGTGATCGAATTCCAGTTCCGTCAAGATCGCCATAGTCTGGGAACATTTGACCAATTCTTGCTTCAGGTGATTCATCTAAGAAATGTATATTGGTCAAGACATGCATTCTAACGGTTGGACGAATTAATCGAGTGTCCGCATGGAATCCTCCTTCCAATCCACCCTGATTACCTGCGTTTAATTCAACAGTATAGGAAAATGAGCCTTGCATTCCATATAGATAATCATTTATGTCTCCAGACACTTTGTATCCGCCTTCATCTTTCCAGTTACCATATCCAGTTACATTCATTAATGGTTTAACTTGATTCTCCATAAACAATTCATGTGGTGGATCTTGGTCCTTGTATCCCCATGGCCAAATATACAAATTTGAATAAGCGTGATAGGAAATAGAATTCATGAAATTATGTTTCATGTCATGTGCTTCCTTACGATAATTGTTTATGTAATCTCCATCTGGAGCTATAACGAACATTTCTGGCCAATTGTCTCTAACTATTCCATTTTGATAATCTTCTAAATATTTATCTTGCGGATAGTCTTCGTATATGTCTAATCTCCAAGTCAAATATTCTATAACTTGAGTTTCAGGTTCAGAAAAACCACCTTCTTTATCTTCATCGATTTTTCCATCTCCGTCGTCATCAGTGTGTTGAGCATCTGGCGGGTCTTCATCTACTCCAGTTTGTGTATTTTGGTCCCCTATTCCGGTAAATGGAATATCACAGTTTAACTCACAATCACCATCATTGTCTACTTGTTCTCGAGGTCCATGATAAACATCAGAACATATATTGTCATCATCAACTGTGATTTCAGGTTCTAAATCATCCCCAATCAGTGCAGTAAATTGAGTATTATGTCCCCATTCAAAAGGATAATTACGATTGATATCTACTCCGTCACATGCACCGCCATAACGATCATCTTGATCATTATCTCGCATATTCTTTCTCCATAATCGATCAGGATCTTCTCTATCATACATATAACCATCTGGATTTAGTATAGGTACGACCCATGTTTCTCTGTGATTAACTAAGTAAGTTACACGAGCTTCGCTAGGATCCTCATCAATTCCCTCATCAATAATTCCGTCTCCGTCATTATCAATTCCATCAAATAAAGCTCTACCATATTCATCTACTCGACCACCTTGTTCACCATCTCCATCATTATCAATTCCATCAATCATATCTTCATTGATAAGTCCGTCACCATCATTATCGGTTGGCTCCATTCCATAAAAATGAGTTAAATAATAAACGAAGTATAATGGAGTAACAACACTCATCCATTCCCTGGCATGATGGTTTCCAACAATGAATAGTGTTTCTTCATCAGGGTCATCATAGTAATCCGGTTCATTGGCTACATTATCGGATATCTTAACTCCATATATTTCATTACCTTGCCAAGTTTGTCCTGCCGGAATTATGTCAGTTAAGGTATATATCTCAACGATTTCGGGATAATCGTTTGCAAATGCTTGTAGTTCTGAAACTACTTCATAATATTCGTGATAATCATCAAATAGGGTATCAAAAGGGAAAGTATTTGTTCTGTTTAGGGTGTCATTACCATCTACTTCAAATCCATTAAATGGGTTATTTTCCTCTTGAAATTCAGATATTTCAACAGTGCCGGTACTCATGGTAGTCAAAGTTAGCATAATGGCTAAAGTGACCGATGAGATTCTATTCATATAATTACAATGAGAGACTAGTAATTATAAGATTTTACCATACCTATCTTATATTAATGTCACTCATTGCACAATTACAATGCTTAAGTGCAAAGATTGTTTACATTGGTATGGTGGAGAGGATTTTGGTTATGGCAGTTGCCGTCTTAAGCTTCAAAGAAGCGAGAAGAAATTCTTGACTTTTGGTCAACAAGATTGCGATGAGGGTTTATTAGATGGTTAATGTTAGAGATTTGAAAGAGTCAGAGCTTGAGTTTGCGAAATCACTTACAGATCAAGAAAATTGGAGTAATTCAATAGAAGATTGGAACCGACTCTTTCGAATTAGTATTCCTCTTGTAGCTTATGAGGGCGATAATCTTCTAGGTATTACAACTCTATTTGATTATGGAAATTTGGGAATGATAGGTAATGTTGTAGTTTCTTCTAATCATCGGGGCAAGGGCGTTGGTCTGGCCTTGTTAAAAGAATCTATGAAAAGATTAGAATCATGTAATACAGTTCGAGTACATTCTAACATGGATGTTATTTCTTTTTACAAAAATTTGGATTTTATGGCTGAAGGGATGTCCACATTATTTAGACTAGATGCAGATATGAAATCAATTCAGCCATTTGAGATAAATGCAGATGATAACATAGTTGCAGCAGAAGGCTACTGGGATGAAATATTAGCGATGGATTTACGTCAATTCGGGGCCGATAGGTCACAATTTCTTAAGGAAATTAATGGTTATCTACCAGAATGCTCATTTGTAGCACTTGGTAAAGGGGGTGAGGTTAAGGGATTTATCATGGCCAAAGGTGAAGATAATAGGTATGAGATAGGTCCTTGGATAGTTGAACCCGGATGTAAAAATTGGCAAGGTTTACTTCAATCTTCAGTTCAAGCAATTCCGGATAATTCAATCGTAGATGTTTTTGTTCCAGCTCCTAATTTCCGGATTACGAATTTATTGGATTCGACGGGGTATAATGCAAAATCATATTGTATGTCTATGTATTATGGTGAAGATTGGCCTGATGAAGGGAATATTTGTGCTAGAGGTGGAGGCGATAAAGGTTGAAATTATTTAACACAGCTTCAGGTAAAAAAGAGGATTTCTATTCAGATTCAAAATCGTTAGGATTGTATATTTGCGGTCCCACAGTATATTCGGATACTCATCTTGGTCATGCTAAATCTTATGTTTCTTTTGACATATTGAAAAGATGGTTAGGTTACCATGATTACAATGTAACTCATATTCAAAATTTTACAGATATCTCTGATGAAACTGCAGTTGGTGCCTCTAAATCAGGTGTTGATGAATTAATTTTCACACAGAAATATGAAAACGAATTTCTTGATAAAATGAAGTTACTTTCTAATCTTCCAGCAACAAAATATACTAGAGCTTCAGATTTTGTAGAGCAAATAGCTAGAGAAACTAAAAAGTTGCTTGATAAAGGTGAAGCTTATCAGACCGACGAAGGTATTTTTTTACGAATAAAACAAGAAGAACATGGTAAATTATTACTGGTTGATTTAGAATCGTCCTTAGTTCAAGGAACTGAAGAAGTCGATTCAGGACCTAAGAAAAGCCCGCATGACACTTTACTCTGGGGTCCTCCTATGGAGGGTGGTAAAAGTTGGAAATTCGAAGGTTTACCAGAAGGTAGACCAGGTTGGCATTTGGAATGTACATTGATGTCTTCTTTGGAATTAGATTTACCAATTGATATTCACTGGGGTGGAATTGATCTCATATATCCTCATCATGAGACTGAGATTATACTTGCTGAAAAGATAGGTTTAGGGAATTATTGTGATTTTTGGATGCATAATGGATTAATGGAAGATGCCAAAGGTAAATTATCCAAATCAAGAGGTGAAAGGGTAACTTTAGAAGAAGTTTTCAAGGATTGTCCACCAGCTGCTCTTAGATTTTACATATTGACTCATCATTATCGAGAATTTACTCCTTATTCACCTGAAGCTTTACTTGAGGCATGCCAAGAAGGTGAACGTTTAGGGATAAATGCAGTTGATTGTATGGTAATTGAACCTACAAATCCAAATGATGACGAAGAGATGGCAATTTTAGTTTCTAAGTTTGAAGCAGCATTGGATGATGATTTGGATACTCCTAAAGCACTTGATGTTTTGAGAGAGTTAGATGTTATAGCTGGAGACCGATTGAAAAATAAGGGAGATATTGGCCCAATATCAGGAATGTATAGTCTGTTTCAATGTGTTTTGGGTGTTTTTTCTTAGAACCGTCAGTGTTAAATACATTGAAACTGGTTTAATTTATATGTCTTTTAAGTCTTTAATAAATAGTAAAACAATATTTTCGGTTGTGATTTTAGTTTGTTTTTTATTCAATATGGTTCCAAATCAAGCAATTTATGGTAATGATATTTTTACCAATGAATCACCCCTTCTTGTTAATGAAACAGAAGAAACTATCTCTCGAACTGTAAATTATGATTTAGGAATAGATAGTATTGTACATGATACACATTCAGAATATTTTATGGGTGATTGTTCATCGGAATGTGATTTATTAGAATCTATGATGCCTGTAAATTTCAGAATAAAAGTAACAAATTATGGTTCTGAACCTGTTGATAAAGTAGTTATTAATTTAATGCTAAAGACAACAGCAGATGGTTTGGTACAGTATGATAATACGTTTAGTAGCGAAGCATTTTCAGATGGTCCAATGCATATTTCAGAAACCTCTCCATTAGAAACTGGAGATAGTATTGTTTTTACATTTAATAGGACAAATGACAGGTCCCAGCTTATATTCGATGGCGAGAATGAGTACACTGCAAGAAGTGCTTTTTTTATGTTATCTGGGCTTAGTTATATTCAAGCTGATTTAATGGTCGAAGATGGTGATGCCAGTAACAACCGTCTTCGTAAGGATGTAGAAGTAGCAAAGTGGATTGAGAATGGTGAAGCTCTTTGGGATGAAATTGGTCCATGGATTACATTCGGTGATACTGATGACAATGGAGCTAATAGTTTAGATTATATTAACATGCACCGAGCTACTGAGTTCGATCATGATGCTGATGGATGTGGTTGGGATAGAGAATGTACCGAAGAGGAAGGTACTGATAATATTCCTGCGGCGTTGGGTGGTAATTCAGCCATAGCTACATTTAATTCAGAAGGCTGGTACAAGGAGGGAGCAACCCCAAGTGATTGTGATTGGAATACTTTTGGGGATAGTAATTGTCCTAAATTTACATCAGAACCATATCAGGATGATTACTTTGTTTCACCACTACTTGATTTAAGTGGTATGAGAGAATTATCTATTAGTTTTGCTTATAGAGGAAATTTAGAAGATGGAGATTTGTTAAGAGTACAGGTTAAGAATGACAATATGGTGGGCTGGTATAACTTATGGAATTTAACATCAGATGATAGTTCTTGGGATTGGCAAACTTTTGATTTGAATGAAGAAATGTTTGAAGATTTGGCATATTTTTATGGAAATTATGATAGCGATAATATTCAATTTAGATTTCAAGCTTTTTCGGATGGAGATGATACAACGGAATGTAATAATAGTCCGTGTTCAATATTTTTTATAGATAATATAATCATTAGGGGTGGAGAAAATGTAATTCGAGATGTTGCAGTAGGTGATATTTTAATCCGTAAAGGTGATGATATGATTGTCAAGGATTCAGAAGGTAACAGCTTGTGGAGAGAGATTAACGCCACAATTATCAATGCTGGAGAAGCAGCTTGGTCTGATCTTCCGATACGATTTACAGTTGAGAATTTACAAGGTGAAGACATGTCAGATTATCTAGATGTGGAATACGCAGACATTAGTCATATCGGAGGCAATGGAATATATGGCGACCTAAATTTGGATTCAGATCAGAAGGAGTTGTTTGTTTTATTCGAGACTCCTGGTTCTGATGCTTATTACTTAACAGTAGAAGTATTAGTACCGGCCGGTAAGGATTTATTCCCAGCAAATAATTCAAAGACTGTAAAACTCTGCATTTTTTCTGATGGAGACGATGACGATGATGACTGTGTTGGTAATAATCAGGATGGGTGTCATTACACTCCCGATGGCGAAGAAGTAGATGAATATGGTTGTTCATATTCACAGAGAGATAATGATTCTGATGGTATAATTAATGGTGTTGATAACTGTCCTGAGACTCCAGATGGCGAAGAAGTAGATGACTATGGTTGTTCCGCTTCTCAGAGAGATACTGATAACGATGGAATTATAGACGATATTGACAATTGTTCCGATACACCAGATGGTGAAGAAGTAGATGACTATGGTTGTTCCGCATCTCAGAGAGATACCGATGATGATGAAATTACAGATGATATTGACAATTGTTCCGATACACCAGATAGTGAAGAAGTAGATGACTATGGTTGTTCCGCATCTCAGAGAGATACAGATAACGATGAAATTACAGATGATATTGACAATTGTTCCGGTACACCAGATAGTGAAGAAGTAGATGGATATGGTTGTTCAGCTTCTCAGCAAGATGCAGACAGTGACGGTATTACAGATGATATTGACAATTGTCCCGAAACATCAGAAGGTGAACAAGTAGATCAAGATGGCTGTTCAAATTCTCAAAAATATTCGAATTGTCTAAGTTCCGATTATGACTGGTGTGCAGCTTATGATGAAGCTTGTCTTCAACAAAGTGAAGATAACCTGAGTGCAGCTAAAAAATGTGGTGAGTTAAGTGCAGATTTTTGTGACCTACCAGAAAATAGCGAAAAGGAATTATGTACTTTGACTATATCAGGATGTAAAAATGGTACTTATGAGGATGGAAGTGAATTTGATGAAGTTGATAAAGTATTTTGTAAGGCTTTACTCGGCGAACAAGTAGATGATTTAGAAGAAGAAACTTATGATTCAGGTCCTGAGGTTGAGTCTTTAGAAGATGTACCGGAAATTCCAAGTTTAGGCTTGGTCGCAGTTATATTTTCATTGTTTGCAATAGCATTGGTTAGAAGACACTAGTCTTTAAATTCATCAAGGATTGAATCAGTAACGTCAGAAGCTGGCAAGTCTTTCTCCATCAGCCAGCCATACCATTCAATCGATATTTTAGCACCCGTTTCAGTTTTCTTAGCTTTAAGAATTCTATCTTTTATTATTGTTTTTCCATCAAGTAAAATCCCCTCTTTTCCAAATGCAAAAGGGCGAGGATATCCAAGATAAATAATACTTAAAATTAAGAGCGCTAATGATAGATAAATTTCAGTTTCTTGAATATAGTCTAGTGAAATAATGAATATCATAGTACAAGGGATTAGTAAACTATTGATTCCTTTTCTCTGCATCTCTTTCCCAAAATCTATTGTGATAACTTTACTTCCTTCTTCAGGTTTTCGAAATAAAATAATTACATCATATAATAGAACAATAAGTAATATTATTTTCGCATAAAAAAGAAGTTCAACCATTTCTTACCTCTGTGACCAATTTCCAAACTTCTTCAAATATTTCTTCTGGAGTTCTTGTAGAATCAATAATACGAACTAAGGGATCATCCTTCAAATTTAGATAAGCTTGTCTAACTTTTTCTAAATGTTCTTCTTTTTCAAACTCATCAGCTATACTATGCCCTCTGACACGTTCTAAAGCGATATCAACTGGCAAATCAAAAATTAAAACAAGATCTGGTTTAGGGGCAAATTCATTATCTTTTCTTATCCTATTAATATCAATTCCGGCTGCCGCTTGGTATGCCATAGTCGAGTAATAGTATCTATCCATCAAAACAATTTTTCCTTCATCAAGAGCCGGATTTATTTTATCATTCACATGCTCTTTTCGATCCATAATAAATAAATCTAAAATTTCTTCATTAGTGGCTTTTCTTTTTCCACTAAGCATTTCCCATAATTTTTTTCCATGTTTACCGTTCGTTGGTTCTTTCAAAATTATGGTTTTTTCATTATTTTTCTCAAACCTTTCCATCAAAAATTTGCATTGAGTAGATTTCCCACATCCGTCAATTCCTTCAAGATTAATGAGCACTATGAGGATATAGGAAGGGTCTTAATTAGGGGATTTGTTGAAATTAGGTATTTATTTATTCCTTGATCGTTCTTCAATTAGTTCAGGATTCATATTTGGTCTACAATACCATGTCAAATATTTCTCATCACCTTTTTGGAATCTATCAATAAAAAAATTCCCTTTTCCATATTTATCATCCCCCACTTTTTGAAGAGCTTTTTTCATAGTTCTACTAATCATTAAATCACGTACAACCTCTTTATCTTTCCAGATAATTACGGGAATTCCATTTGAATTATCCAGAATAATATATTCGTTATCTTCCAGATATATCTCCGTATTTTCAGAGATATTGTTCAAGTCCATATGAGTCCAGTAAGCGTCCACTTATTAGTTTACCATTAAAGCTAACACCTATCATCGTAACGGTATTTTTGAAAGGCCTGATTACGTCAAACCGAAATTTAGGACGCACCTGTAGAAACAGATATATGTCAAATTCTACAATAATAGGAAAATATAGGCGATGCTTAGAGGCATAAGGGGGGAGGGGGCACGGATAGGGGCAACACAATACCTCCCTTAAGGGAGGTGGGTAGGGAAAACAGACCACATAGCCCCCTACGGTGCCCCTGAACAAGTCCACACGA
>Ga0209709_10000233_pt1 | contig 53866 bp, 67 predicted proteins | sample ArcticOcean_MG_C_2_FD_187435 | JGI IMG/M metagenome (GOLD analysis project Ga0209709, IMG submission 187435) | Marine microbial communities from western Arctic Ocean - ArcticOcean_MG_CB4_136 (SPAdes) (version 2) | ecosystem: Environmental > Aquatic > Marine > Oceanic | place: Arctic Ocean... | reverse complement strand
TTATAACTTTTGACGAATCTATTTATCGCGTTATTTGAAAGTCCCTTATTCTTGAGATTCTTGATCAATCGGTTGCGCGTGTTCGCTTTCTGGTTAGATCCCGCAACACTCACAGTGTTGTTACGAGATACGTTAACGTTAACCCTTTTCGCAGGGGGTTGATTCACGTTATTGTCGTTGTTTCTCGCGCGTTTTGTGGGTCTCTGGCTATTGCTATTCATATTATTTTTGTTGTTATTTATAGAGACACTTCCCTGAATAGATCCCGCAACACTCACAGTGTTGTTAACATTTCCTCCGTTGTTACGGCTCACACTTGGAGCTCTTCCAAAAACCCTTCCCAAAATTCCACTATTGCTGCTATTACCACCACCCTCTGTGCGATTGTTCCCAGATGATTCATTTTGATTTCCCTTAATGTTTACAGGTGCATTTCTAACTTGAGTTGGTGCAGGTTTGACAACTTGGATCTGATCAATCATTTTACCATAGACTTTTGATACCTGTTGGGTAGATGTGGCCATCCAAAGATTGGGTGATACACCACTTCTAGAACACATAAATATAAAGTTGTTCGCGAGCATAGCGTCACCAGTTGCTAAACAATAGTGATACTTCGCGTTATTGTTACCCTTGATGTAAGAAACCACCGTCAAAGCTTGTAAAAAATCACCCAAAAACTTAGCTACCTTCTCACCAGTAGATCCATCTTTCGCTTTAGCTTTTGATATATTAGATGCATAACGGTACTCACCTTTGTTATTTTTGATTTCGTATGCGTAACCACGTTTTGTAGTTGTATTTCTATTGTTATTAGTTACCCGTGCTACATCAGTGTAATAAGCTCCAATATTTGTCTCACCATTATCGTGATTTATAGTGAATTTGGGTTGTTTGTAATTCCATGTCAATCTAGAACTAATGTCTTTGTTATTTAAACCAAGCATGAAATATTTACTGTCTTCCTTAGCACTTTCAATAAGCATATTTTTACCGGGGTCCATGAGATTTGCCACAGATACAAGAGGATACATGATCTTACCCTTGCCACCTCCCGGGAGATTATACTTGGTTTTTTGTATATCAAGGGTTACGGTAGCTTTCTCATCTTCTTGATCAACACTCAAGAACATATTATGACCCGGAGTTAGAATATTTGGGGTAACTTGATCCATACGAATAGTTACGTCCCTCTCCAAAATTTTGGGATAAATAGAAGGTAAATTATTTTTAACGGCTAATTCAGCTTTACCACCACTCTCAGCTATAAACGCATTTACAAGCTTTATATAATCTGTCTCCTTAGCTTTGAGTTCTTTACCAAATAGTATATAAACTGGTGATTTTTGGATTTTCTTTACCATTTTAGTTTTTTTCTTGTCTTTTTCAGTGGGTGCAGGTACTTTTACGGATACAGTTATCGTTTCCCCACAGAATGTTTTAAACTTCATACTCTTTGGTATAGTTGTATCGTGTAACATATCCAAGTACATTAGATACGCGAGGTTAATCATGTCATCACCTTTAATATTGAATGACATCTGTGGTGTAGAACCTCTGTATAGCTTATTGGAAAATAGATCTATATGTACAGCTATTCTCTGTTTGGCTTCCTCTTTAGTTTTTCCACCAAATAGATCTACAGTATATTTATTATTAGCAGTCTCATCGTACAGAGAAATCAAAAATTGTTGTAAATCTGTGTCACTCGTTACCTGACCAATCAATATTTTCAACAATGGTATTAATGTACCTTTACCCATTGGTAAAACATTTATACGTGCAATATTGACAACAACCGCAGCTTGTGGCTTCTTCTGTCTACCCGCAGTCTTTGGCCCCACAGTCTTTGGTCTAGCCGCAGCTCTCGCAGCTGCCTCTGCCGCATTTCTACCCTGATTATTAGCGAGGGTCGTGATAGGTTTACGCTCTCTTTGAGGACGAGCACTCATTTATACTGTTACATAATATATTTTATAATAATTAAAGAGTTAAAGTATATAATATACAATGATCACCAAAGTGGCTATCATCACAGGTGCCACAGGTCAAGATGGTTCATATCTATGCGAATTCCTTTTAGACAAGGGATACACTGTGAAATGTCTGGTACGTCGCTCAACCCATCTAATTGAGACTGGTAATTTAAGATCAATGTTAGATTCTATAGAACTTTATGAAGGTGATATTTTGGATCAACCAATTGTTCACAAGATGATTCATGACTGTGAAAAGTATGACCGTATTGAAATATACAATCTAGCCGCTCAGAGTCACGTACACACATCATTCAAATGTCCAAGTTACACATTTGAAACAAATACATTTGGTATCCTCAACATCCTAGAGAGTGTGAGACAGAGTTCATATCCCGCAAAATATCGTATATACCAAGCGTCATCATCAGAAATGTTTGGTAAAGTTAGAGAATCACCACAAAATGAGGAAACCCCCTTTTACCCACGATCAGTGTATGGTGTGTCAAAGGTTGCAGCGCATTGGCTCGTAAAGAACTATAGAGAGTCTTATGGTATTTATGCATGCTCAGGTATTCTATTTAACCATGAGTCTCCGCGTCGTGGTTCAGACTTTGTAACTAAAAAGATTATAGATGGTGTCAAACAAATTAGTCGAGGTGAAAAGGAGTTTATTGAACTTGGGAACCTCAACGCTGTTAGGGATTGGGGTCATGCAAAAGACTACGTTGAAGCGATGTGGCTCACCCTTCAACAAGAAGATGCTGATGAGTATGTAGTTGCAACCGGTAAAACCTTTTCAGTTAGAGAGTTTGTTGAGATGTGTTTTAGAGAAGTCGGAAAGGTTGTTACGTGGGAAGGTGAAGCGGAGAATGAGTTAGGTCTCATTGATGGTAAAATTGTCATTAAAATTTCACCGAAGTTTTATCGTCCATGCGAAGTCGATACTGTAGTTGGCGACGCATCGAAGATTAAAAAAATAGGATGGATTCAAAAGAATACTATTCACGATTTGATTAAAGATATGATGAGTTCTTGAGTTTTTTCGTAATCAATCTCCCACCAAGTTCCATAAAATACTTTTTTTAGAAATTCGGGAACTTCTGTATAATTAATTGACACCTCCTTACATGGAAGTGTAATCCAAGAGGAATCTTTGATGTGAACAAAAACACCTTGGTCGTGCGCAATCACGGGTTTGTTAAAGTATTGCGCTTCCAACATAGGTAGACCCACACCTTCCCCCCTCGTAAACGAAACCATGTAGTCGCAAATGTTGTATAGTCCGGCTAACTCGTCTAAACTAATTTTTTCGGTCACGTATTTAATATTAGGGCTTTCAATTAGTCCATCTACATTATTTGTTTTCATAATTAAAATATGTTTTGTCCCCTCTAGAACTTTCACAAAAGTGTTAACCAAATTTATAGTATTTTTACGAACGTCATTTGTACCAACATATAAAAACACAATCTTTTCTGGGTTCCTCGTCTTAGGAATGACAGTGGGTTTCTTACTCACAAGGGGTGATGTATACCAGTTCACAGCTTCACACTTCACACCGTGTTTGACTAGAATATCTTTAAGGTAGTCAAATGGTACGATGACCTTGTCAAAAACTTTCATCTTTTCGATAATATCTGGGTGTACATCTGACGTCTCAAACATTGTGTAGAGCTGCACCTTACCCTCGGGAACCTGTTGAACCCATTGAGGCCACATAGGATAAGTCTCAATGAGTTCAGAAATTGTACATAGATCGGGTGTATCGTCATCTGGTTGATCAAGGTGTTGCTTCAAAAAGCAACGCCCATAAATCTTACCAAACTTCATTTATTATATATTAATTTAAATTTTTAAGTATGTCTCTCCGTAATCATGTATTCCGGATACATATCCCGTATCATTCTTTTTTGTCGAAGATACACATTTCTTTTCTCATTGGGACACATAGCTTCAGTGATAAAATCAATAATCTTCTCATCGTGTCTAACATCCATTTGAATAGTGTATCCCGAAACCATGGTGGGTGGCATCTCTACATACATTTTTTCTATCGGAAACAAGATGTTCTCACCGAGAGACAATGTATGGAGGTGGCGTCCGAGGACGGCCAAACGACTTCTAGCAACGGTGATCACGGACATAATACTGTACTTTTCCTACGCTCCAAATGAGACTCAAGATTGCCGTGGCGTTTTTAAAAGTCTCGTTAAGAGTATTCATCAATTGATTATCTATATACTATTGGGTTCACTTAGGTTAAGCAAACGACTTAGTGCTTCCCTCCTCCTTTCGCTTCTCCCTACACGCATCGTTCTTCTCCTTCTTGGCCTCAGCCTTACCGGGGTTCGCTTTAGCCTTGTTCGCCTGCTTAATCTTCTTCTTCTCCGAATCAGTGAGTTTATCTTTCATTGTTTTGTCAATCGCCATCCTTTTCTTTTGTAATCGTATAACATTTTAAATCTCTAAGCCTTATTAAGTTCCGTGTTCTTCTTCGATAGAGCAACAGTCTCGTCGTACTTTTGATTGACGTGTACCTATTAAAGATGATATCAAATACTTCTTTATATGCACCTCAATGTTAAATGTGTAAATAATGGAAAATATAACGTTTTTATCATAAAAGACGACGAGTATATTGGACCAAATATCGCTATGGGACATGAATGGGATGGATGGATGCGGGTAGACATAGAAAAGTATTATAAAAATGGAACAGATATATTGGATATAGGTGCAAACATCGGATATAATACGTTAATGTTCTCGGATTATGGTCAGGTTTACTCATATGAACCTCTCTTTTACAAAATTGTAAAAATGAATACTGAAATTAATAAACTGAAACACAATGTAATTATAAATCCATATGCACTCTCCGATATGGATCAATGTGTTCCAATGTACTTCCCCACAGCGGTAAAGGAAACCGGTATGAGAAACTATGGAGGATCTAGTATATATAAAAAAGAATCATCTGATGAGAGTTCTAAGAGTTTTGTTAAATGTTTCAAATTAGACGACGTATATACAGGTGTTCCCTCTATAATGAAGATCGATGTAGAGGGACATGAACTTGAAGTATTAAAAGGTGCTGAACAAACGATACTAAAGTATAGACCCACAATTCTAATTGAAATCCTTGATTTTGAAACAAGTGAAATACCGAATTTTATTGAATCTTTGGGATATAATAAACCTCAAAATAGACCAGAACATGTCTATTTGTATTCATTCAACCAGTAATCTAATACGATCTTACCTCTTGTATGGTCCGATGAGGCGTCTAAATCGGGGTCGGGGAATGGCTTTGGTTCAATTTCAGATGAAGTTATCATATCTTTTCTCACGTATGTAACTTCAAATGCCCTTGGGAAATTTGCATCAATCCACGGTGAAAGAAGTGAATTGTTACCATGAATATGCACACATGTGAACTTTTCATTTAAGATTTTAAATGTTCTTTTGATGACTTCTTCGTATAGAGTTATATCTTTGAAAATATGGAACTCGATGATGAGTTGTGAAAAGTTTTCTAGATACTTGAAATTGTCGTTGAACAAAAACCATTCCGCACCTTCCACATCGATTTGAGCAATCAACTTCTTAGAGTCTACATGTCCATTCTTTGTAATGTGATTGTCTATCGTATCTAATTGCTCACTCGTTGTAGATGCAACACCTTCTTTGAAAAAATTAATATAATCCGGTTTATCAGTAATGCCATCGATCGTGTGATCATATACATAAGACGGTGTTTCGTATTTTTCATAAAAAGACTTCTCAAATGTAATATTATCATCGGATCCGTAACTATAAAGTGCATCATAAGTGTCATCATCTAATTTACATATAACATAACCCCCATCACCTCGTCTACCAACCCTAACCTTAGATAAATTCGTTTTATGTGGGACAATTAACCCCTTCAGAAGCGAACATGTTTCAATAAATTTTTTCTCGTAGAGTGCTTGCTCCGTCTGCATTTACGTTATACTATACTTATCTTCTTAAGTACTATTACAATTATCACATCTTAGCGATCTCTAAATGAATCAATGAAAGAAAGAATATGTTCATCTCGATGATTACTGACTACACGGAGGTCAGGGTTGTATATTTTAACTTCAACGTCACCAAAAAACACGTTATCGTTGGGGAGTTTCCAGATTTTCTCCTTTGATAACTCCTTTGCGTGTTCTGTAGCTTCTTTCAATGAAGTGAAAAATGATCGATCGAGAATATAATCGTTGATGACGACGTTAGTGATAAACATTTTAAAGTGAAAAATGTGATTCTTCGATAGGACTTAGGCTATCTTTATAGAAGTGATCGTGTTTTACGTCCAATTTCACCATGTGTAGATTCTCTTCTCCAATTGCAAAAGCCATTATTCTTTCATATAAACCAGCTATATGCCCAAAATGCTTATGAACCACAATTGATGTCATTTTATCATATAATGACATAACCCACGGCATTATCTTTTCGTATGTTTTGACTGGGATAACGTAACTATTGTATAAAGGGTATGCATCGGATTCATTATAACTAAATAGTTTATTATTGAATTGTTGATAATTAGCTATGAGATACGCCATAACGGGTGGCTCATTCCACGTCTGTTGTCCACAGAACCTGAAATTATGAGCTTCTAAATATAAACATGTGGAATCTGTTTCAATTTCACGTAAAATCGTATTCATAGCGTTCATTGTGAATATCATGTCATATTGAAAAAATCCTATATATTTATATTGTTTGTGCATGTCATTAGCCATTATGTGATATATTACAGAGTTTTCCTTGTATCCTTCCTTTTGAAAGAGGCTATTATATTTAGGTAAATCCCATTCGTTTACAACTTTATACTTGTCTTCAGTGTATTGTTTTTTAATATTTTCATTTACTGCGATAAATGTGAAATACTTATCAAGAATATCTTGAGGTATGTCTTTGTAACATTCATCAAAAATCTTTTCATGGAATACAACGTAAAATTGTAATTTCTCAGTCATTATAATGTATAAAGTAATCTAAACTTTAAGTTTTTATTAAAAAAATATTCTAATCAGATAAATACTCCTCTTCCACATCTTCAACCACCTCCTCTTCCTCTTCTTCTAGATCTACTTCATCTTCAGGGATATCATTATCTTCTTCTTCTTCCTCGGGATCTTCGAGAGCCAATCTTTCAATTTCATCATCCTTTTCCTTTTCCTTTTCCTTTTCCTGTTCTTTTTCTTTTTCTTTTTCTTTTTCTTTTTTCTTCTGTCTTTTAATAACTTCTTTGTTAAATATAGAATCAAAAACCTTGATTATTCTTTTCTGGTGCATTTTCTTCCTTTCATAAGTTTTTTTGATTTTTTCTAAAAATTTAACGCTGAATCCGTGAATTTTATAAGCGTTAAGTACATTTTTCATCGGAGGGAATTCGTTTTTTTGATACCATTGTTCGTATAAAGTTGCGAATACTGTATCAAGTTTTATCCTTACAACCCCACTTTTTAATATCTTCAATTTCAAATATACCCGATCTGGAACATCAAGTACAGGTTCAATTGTCCTTATGGGGTTGATATAAGGTGTACGTTTTGGTAAATTTGGTTGTACATGTGAAACCCCCAATTGTTTGTTATTGTGTTCGAGCATTCTCAAGTATATACTTTCATTGTATACAGATCCCTTTGTAAACTTCGCATATACAGTTTCAGTATATGTATTTAATATACCATGTAGAAAAGTTATAGGTTTTGGGTTTAAATGGATCCCATCATTAGTGAAATTTGGTTTAACACGCTTGGATGGCCTCTTTAGCATCTTTAGTGATATATTCCATTTTATTTTCACTCGACTTAAGTTTTAAAAAATCAAGTTCACATTTAATAACATGTTCAGCTTGATCGTTGAAATGTGTGAAATAGGGTCCCCAAACTTCTACAACTTTCCTTTGTCTGTCATACCAGAGATAATCCAAGCTCAATAGACTGGTAAGCCAGTAAAACCTTTTACCCGTCTTTCCAATGAGACTGAAAATTTCATCTTCAGTATACTCGGATACGTCGAATTGTGAGTAATGTGTATTGGGTGGGTTGTAAGGAGCCATCTCTTTCAATTTATTTATCTAATTCTCTATTCCTTATGTTATTTTTCTTTATATTGTTCTGAATATTTTCGATTTGAATACGAATATGTTTTTTTGAATATACTTGGTTTTTGTCTTTTTTATCGTTTTTAGTTACACGTTTTTTTGGTTCTTTGTATTCCATCTCTAATTAATCAATATTTTCTTCATCACTTACGAATGAAATGTCAGAACAATTGTCAGAATCAGGTTCAGATCCAGAATAAATATAATCCTCGTCATCGCTATCATCTATCATCTGATATCCATTTCCAATTTTTACAAACAATTTCGTATCCTCAAGTTCAGTAACATCGTAAAACCCAGTTACCGACTCTGGAGAAATTAAGATAGTCTCACTAGAAAAGTTATAAACATTAGTACTCCCTTCAATTAAAAAATTAACAGCGTGCATACCCCCATGTTCATGTATAATACGTCCCATTTGGATGCTGTCATCGGTACATTTAATATCGACGATCATCTAGTTAGTCTATAATATAATCTTTAATTGTATTAATGATGCGGTATGCGAGAGGAAATGATGCAGCCATGTTTGATATCGACGATACACTTATATTTGTAAACGGAAGAGCTAATATTCCTATTATTAATTTATTATACAAAATGAAAAGTTTAGGATATAAAATTGTGATAATAACTGCAAGACCTAGAGAAAGTATATCTATAAACTATACTATTAAACAATTACAAGACTATGGTATATATTATGACTACCTCGGATTTACCCCTGCTAATAACAAAACTCATATGAAAAGACGGTTACCATATAACTTTGTATTATCTGTTGGGGATATGCCAACAGATTGGACTGATTCAGAATATTACATTAACACTTCCAATTCTGATTACAATTGAGACAGCTTACAAACACAGTCATGGGTTCATCAGCAGACCTTGTTTGCATCTGGAAATAGGTCGTTTTTTTTGATTTACATCGCCCACACACGAAGAAACCTTCCTGATTTTTTATTTCTTGTGCCAAATATGCCTTTCGTAATTGTTTATGAATTCCCACCCCTATCTCTTTCGCGTATGGCCCATCCGGCCATAGATCTTCTGGACGCATTTCAACCACATCTTTTGTCCTTACCTTTTTAGATACAATCCAATTTTTTAATACCGGGGAACGTCTCAAATTGTATTGGATTTGAAGAAATTTATGTTTGTAAATAGAGCTATATTTGTGGTTATCCCATGCAGGTTCCTGACCTAAATTTCTACATTTATCACTTGCATAGTTTAAAATATTCTTTTCGAGATTTATACAGATAGTATCATCTTCAACTAATTCTAACATATTCGAAAACCTTTCGATTACATATTTTCTTAAAGGAACGACCTCCATACTTTTAATAAAAAATGATTATTTTTAGTGAAAGTATACGATACTTAGGCTATGGTTACACATTCATCGAAATTTTCAGGAGAGCAATTATCGAATGGCCCGGAAATGCGTCTCACAGGGTTTGTGTCCACAAACCCATACCTATAATCAATTCGTCCTGACCTGTACTTCTCAGGTTGTCTCATTAAAAGGTATATCATCAAGGCAATTGATAGAGTTAACAGGGTTACATATATTTTGTTCGATGTGTTCATCTAAAGTTTGTAAATATTTTTTTATAAGGAATGTTAGATGACTAAAGCTGTAATACTACACGAATCTAAAAATGACGTAGAGGAGATCGAAATCGATATAGATCCAACTAAAAATGAAATTTTCAAATTTTTAGGTGGACCACAGACATTTATAGGTCAATGGCCTGATATAGATGTTGTAATTTTAAAATCGGAAATAGCGAATATTTTGAATTTAAATACATTACCACCACCTTTTCACGAAGAAGAAATTTTAGGTAAAGTATTATTAATTCGTATGGATATAAATTCAGAACCTAGAGACTTTACCGTCGAAGAATATGATATTTTCAAGTCACTTAGTGACATTCGGGATAAAAGCAACGCCACTTAATACAGCTGTTGCGTATTTCATTGTAAGTTGGAAATGTATATAAGCCCAATCCATTGGGTTTTCCATTGTGGGGTTTCCTTTGATAGGATTATTGTGTATATATTTAGTAATATCAATCTTATCACCATTCATAGTTTTCGCTGTAACTTCACCAACTTGTTTTAACCACATCACATGTTCTTCATTTTTACAATCGAAATTTTTGACAAAGTGAGCCATTTTATATTACTTGGGATTCTTTTCTATAAGTAGACGCGCACTTGGATCAGTTACAGTAGTCCATTTAGGTCGCCAGATTTCTGAGATGAGATGATCATTCTCATTCCCGTACATCTTCCAAAATATATTTCTGTATAGAGCCTCCTCCTTCGTCAATGGTATGTTATAACCACGGGATTTCGCCCTCGTCTCACGAAAAAGTATGTCATCTATGTCATATTCAGAGTACTTTTTAATCGCATCCACCCAATTCGGTCCAACTGCATCACTCATACCATCCTTTTGCCTCCATAAGATTTCGTCTGGGAGGTACCCCTGGAATGCCTCCCTAAGAATCTTCTTCTCAATCTTTCCAATCTTCTCATTTTGGTTGATAGTCATACATAAATCGATAAAGTTTTTATCTAGGAATGGAACAATAACATCTAGACCATGCGCACCTGCACATCTATCCGCCCTTAACCCATCGAACTGGTGAATTAGTCTCAAACGTCGCATATTTTCACATGCAAATTCATCAACATTGGGTGCGTTATGGAAATAGAGGTACCCACCCAAAATCTCGTCACTCCCCTCACCCGAAAATATGTATCTACATGGGCTATTCTGTTTGATGTACTTACATAGAAGCCACATGGGAGTACTCGCCCTAACAGTCGTCGTGTCATATGACTCTAGGGAGTAAATAACATCATTGAGGTGAGCAAGACCTTCCTCTGTTGTAAAAGTCACTTCTGTGTGATCCGTGTCTAGATATAATGCAACTTTACGAGCAGCTAATAGATCTGGACTACCAGCGAGGCCTATCGAAAATGTCCTAATCTTTCCCAATTTTCTGGTTGCAATGGAACAAATCAAGCTACTATCAAGACCACCAGAGAGGAGAAATCCAATGTCTCGCTCAGTATTGTCGATACGGTCATGTACGGCGTGTTCCAGTGTCTCTCTGAGTTGTCGATGAAATCCAGATTTGATATATTTATTCACACGCCAGTAACCGGTGTGGTAACAGACAAAGTCATCGATATACGAATCATATATATGACCCGGTGGGAATATATGAATTTCGGAGTTTAGAAAGCGTAGTGCCTTGACTTCACTCGCAAATGCTATCGAAGTTGGTCCGTACCGTGTATAGAAGAGGGGGCGAACCCCAACGGGGTCACGGGCGGCGATAACACGCTTACCATTTGTATATACAAGTGCAAAGTCACCATTTATACTGTCAATGGCTTTTGTGATACCATAGTCGCGGATAAGTGGCATAAGAATCTCACAATCACTGTTACTTTTCTCATTTCCGGTGCGGAACTCTCGGTGATTGTAAATTTCACCGTTACATATTAACATCTCATCACCCTCCCTAAAAGGTTGCATACCAGCATCAGTAAGATCATTAATGGCGAGACGATAAAAGTCCATGCGACATTTACCCACTGTTTTGGTTCGATACCCGTCTGGGCCTCGATGAGAAAGGAGATATGAAGAAACTTCTACTTCTTCACCGAAAAGGGCTATGATGCCACACATTATTGATACAATTCACTTTATTTTTAAGCTAAATTCAAGTATATCCTTATACGCAACTTCATCAACTATCGCATCCATTTCTTGACCAGCCATGGAAATGGATTCTATATTTGTAATCATATCAGCGTTGAAACGCAATACACAATAAAATGAACTATTTGTTCGACTTGCAATCCTATCAATCGTATTTAAATCGTATGTTTCAAGATCTAGGTAACACTTCACTTGCTGAGGGGTTCGTAATTTTACATGTGTATTACTTTCAATTTTTCTATGACTTCGTGACATGTCGAAGCATGGCCAAATGCCATGCCTCGATCTAAATGATGATACATAATCTATACAATCGATAGCCTTTTGGTAGTCTGCGAAACAGATATACCTTGGTTTAGATGCCGGGTCTACCAAACTCAAGTATGTTCCATTTATATTTAGTTTTATAAAATGGAACTCCATCTAAAGTATATAAGGAAATAATCTTTAATTAATATAGATGAACTTCCCCAAAACACCTGGTCAATGTAAATATATGCTCGCGCTTAGGTCGCCTAAACCTATTGTGGTGGGGACTGGACCAGCGGGTACAGGGAAGACAATGTTGGCATGTCAGGTTGCCCTAGAACATATATCTAAAGTTCAGCGCCCACGAATCGTGATCACTCGACCGATTGTGGCTGCTGATGAGGATATAGGATATCTACCAGGGGACATGGTTCAGAAGATGGAGCCATGGACAAAACCGATGTATGACATTTTTGAACGTTTTTTTACCCATACTCAAATGGATCGTTTTATCACAATCGAACCATTGGGGTATATGAGAGGTCGGACATTCATCGATACCCTCATCATCGCAGACGAAATGCAGAATGCTACACCAAACCAAATGAAAATGATTCTCACACGGGTGGGTGAAGGTACGAAGCTCATCGTCACGGGTGACCTCGAACAATCCGACCTCGGTCCCGAAAATGGTCTCCAAGACCTCATTTACAAAATGCAGTGCCAAGACCTAGAATATATCACACATGTAGAAATGGGAGATGAAGATATCGTTCGTCACCCAGCGGTTAAAGAAGTACTCCGTATATTGAATAAATGAAAGTTATCCTGGCCCTCCCGGGTCGTACATTCTCTGGGACATTCCTTATGAACTGGTCTCAAACATTATTAACTCTCACAAAGGAGGGGTACGATTTCGCCGTTATCAATGAATTTTCAAGTTTTGTCACCTTTTCACGAATGAAGACTTTAGGTCTCGATGTGCTTCGAGGTACTGATCAAAAACCATTCGGTGGTAAAGAGGAATATGATGTATGGCTCACAATTGATTCTGATATTGTATTCACACCTGAACAAGTCATAGAACTTCTAGAAGATACTAAGAAGTATCCAGTCGTTTCAGGTCTGTATCGAATGCAAGATATGAAACATTATGCATGTGTGAAAGAATGGGACTTAGACTATTTCAAAAAGAATGGATCATTCCAATTCATGAAGGTTGGAGAACCCGAGAAGGAAGATAAGTACACCCCCGTGGCCTATAACGGTATGGGTTTCTTCGCATGTCGTAAAGAAGTTCTAGAAAAGTTGACATATCCATACTTTAGCTACCCTCTCATCGAGATTGAAGCTGAAGACGGGAAAATCTTACGTGATATGTGTTCAGAGGATGTAGCATTCTGTAAAAACGTCATTGACGCTGGATTTGATATCGTCGTAAATACCGATCTTATCGTTGGGCACGAGAAAACTCTTGTAATTTAAAATATTGAACTCTACATATTTGATTTTATCCTTTTTTATATTTACACACCAATTCAATAGTTCGTAAATTTCCCGATCAATTTCTGTATATTGCTCGGTAAGTTTATAATGTTTAATATGATCCAATGCGTTCAAAATTACTTTCACAATCTCCCATAATTTCAGCAGCTCTTGGACAATTAGTTACAACTTCACCCATAAAACCCGTATCAATGGGATTTATTCTATTGGAAAAGGGTTCATATGCATTGTAGCTACAATGAACCATACTTTTATTTACTATATAGGGGTATACATATGCAAATAGAAACATTTGATCTACAATGTAAACGTCACGCTCACTAGGTAAATTTTCAATAAAAGAGTGCATAAGTTCTAATCCACGGACAAATTTAAGTGGTGGATCATTTACATTTCTAGCACCATTGGGAATACCTACATAATCTAGACAATTATTCCTACAACCAAATAAACCCGCACAAATTGGACACGTATGATTTTTATGATCTCGGATTATATGGAAATCGTTACTTGATTCTAACCACTCGTTTACGCAAGTAACTTCCCTTTGTGTGATTCTAGAATCTGCATCACGTATGATAGTAATAGCATCTTTTATGAAAAGATCTTCAAAACGCCATAATGTATTAGAAGCTTTTGTCTTTGTACCCAAATGATAAACAATTTCAACATTATCTTGTTTTTTTAACCAGTCGATAATAGCAACTGGTACAGTATCATTGTAGTGAACCCTAACAATCCAGTCTTCGTAGTATTTCTTGGCATCTAAGACATTTTCAATGATACCATATATGTATACTTTATTATCACCCCAAACAGAATAAGAAATATACTTCATTGTTATTTAAAAGAATCAATACTTTAAATTATATAATGGTGAACATTTCTTACGCTATCTGTGTATGCAACGAAGATCGTGAATTGAATTCACTCGTGAATTTCATATTGAAAGTCAAAGATACTGACGATGAGATCAATATCCTCGTGGATTCCAAGAATGTAACACCTGAAGTTCGTAAAGTTTTGGAATCTTATGGTGATAAGATCGTAGTTAACGAACGTGACTTTGATGGTAAATTTTCCGAACATCGCAATTACCATGCGAGTAAATGTAAAGGTGATTACATTTTTGTTATTGACGCGGATGAAATGCCACAAGAAGCTCTCATAATGAATATTAAATCATTTGAGGGTGATATTATGTACATTCCAAGGATTAATATATGCCCGGGTTATACAGCGGAATGGTTAGACAATCATAAGTTTAACCTAAATGAAAATGGATGGATCAATTACCCAGATTATCAAGGACGGTATTATAAGAATAATGGTAAGATTAAATGGGAGAATGATCTCCACGAAAAGCTTAGTGGCTCTGATAACATTGCACGCGTTGATGCAAAACCCTTAGTTTCTATTCTTCACATTAAAACTGTAGAACGTCAAGATAAACAAGGTGAGTATTATGATTCATTGTAAAAATGATAAGAAACTTAAAGGTAAAATAAATTAGTAACTTATAATGACATTTTATGTACATGAATCCGTGGGTTGGGGGAATGTCGCTTTATGTCTATCAGATCTAGTATATAGAAGTGAAAATCCACGTGTATACAAGAGTATTAATGATGTCGATAGGGGTGTACTATTTTCTGGTTTTGAAATTTCCGATCATAAAGATGAAACGAAATTTGAACCACAACTTTATATAAATCCATTTTTTTATAATAAAGTACATGTAAATTTATCTAAAATTATAAAACCAAACGCAGAATTACAAAAACTTATTGATAAACAACTTGAATTGTTGCCATGTGATATGAAATATGGGATGCATATTAGACGCGGAGCGTGTTCCGAAGATTCTAAAAATATGGGATGTCATGGCTTAGATGAAAATGGGAATATTAAGATAGCTTATTTCGCAACAGATAATGCATTAGAAAAATTTGCAAAAATCATAGAAAGTGTCGATGGTAAAATTTTTTTAGCAAGTGATAGTTCAGAAGTTAAACAAATGTTAAAAGAAAGATTCCCAGATAAAATATTTACACTCGATCATGATATTGTTCTCACATATGATTGTGTATATTTGAAAAATAAAGAAGTTTCTAAAAGTGATAGGTATGCGTGTTATCTTGATTGGTTTTTGTTATCAAAATGTGATAAATTGTATATAACCGCAGGGAATAATGATTTAAGTGACTTATCTACCTTTGGGTATAGTGCAGGGGTTTATGGTAAATCCGAGATGGAATTTATATTTAACTGAAAATCTAATATATTTAATTTGTGTTCTGCGTCGTTATTAAGAATGTATTCAACATTCTTAATCTTGATTTTTTTACCGTATAACTCTTCAAATTTAGCCTCAATTTTACTTTTCCTTTCTATGTACAAATCATACTTAATTAAGAGGTCATGTAAGATAACCTTTCGACTACCAGTATAATTATGAATGTAAGAAATCCAAATAGAATCATCTTGTAAAGAATTTATCTTTTCTAAATCAGAATAAGAATGTGTAATTGGTGTATATAATAATGGTTTATTCTGTGATTTTAAAAATCCATGCAATATCACATTTAATGACTGGTCAGGATTACATTGGGATAAAAAGCCGTGAGCAAAATCACTAGAACACCAAATTGATTCACATCCACTATTCTCTGTTAATTTGTATAATTCTCCCTCCTTTGGTTGTAAATTGAAACGTGGTGAAGTTCCAAGATTAATTATACCAACTTCCTTGTATTCATCTGGAATACTCTCAAAATAATATTGCCAATCTATGTGAAATACTATATCGTCATCTATTATCAAAGCATCTTCAATATTATCGTCAATCATAGTTTTCAATATAAAAAGAGTTATACATAATTTACTTGTTAAATCTACGGAATGTTTCAGATTCAAATATACATGCACCCAATTAATAAAATTATCGTCGTAATTTACCCATTTCACATTCTTGATGGGAACTCTTTCAGAAATATGTTCTTGTAAAAATGATTTATTTTTAGGTGATTTACACCTGATGAAAATTGTATCCGGAATCTTCATTATTATATTGTGTATATTTAATTTCTAAATATATAATAAATGTCCAGTTTAAACTCAGCTGCTAGAGCCAGTCGAATTTATAACAATGCCAAGGCTATCGCAAACGGAACCGTCGATTTAGAAGTGTCGGGAGCTACCGTTGGTATATTGCTAATGCTTGGGTTTTTGTATCTAACTGTATCAGCTCTCGGTATCGATACATTTTCTAAGTGTACCGAACTTCAGGGTAAAAAAACACACGAAAATCTGAAAAGTTATCTGGCTATCACACTCACCATAGCCCTAGTTATACCTTTTACTCTACTTTTGACTAAATTCGTCAAAAATGAGGGTGCAGTTTTCGGATTAATTTACTCGATAATGGGTTTGATAGGTAGCGCTATAACTCTAAACTATACAGTGAAATGTAAAAAAGCTGATAAATCAGCTAAAGCATGGTCGGGTGTTAGTTTGTCTATATATGTGATAACTCTAATGGGATCTGGTTTCATGCTCTCTCAAGGGTTTAAGCCAACTGGCAAATTAAGTTAAATATAACCTCACATATAATTAGAGATGACAAATCAAATTGTTTATAATATTTACATTCTCATGATGTTCTTGGCCTACGTGATGCGTAGGGCAGGGACATTTTCTATGGAAGATAAGGTTAAAATGATTGAATTTTTAGGTTACATGGCACTCAACCCAACTAAGGCCATAAACCCGAGCATAGCGATTCTACCATTTTTGAGCTCGGCTTCGGGTGTGAACACTCCGAACGTTTCATCGTTGATTTTTTCGGATGTAATCATAGATGCCCAAGCCAGTGTAGTAACAACCCCTGATGCAGCGATAGCATACACAGGATCCTCAATCTGCTGAATGACATTTTCACCTGTCATCATCCAGTTTAGAGAACCCCATAAAATACCCTGCATAGCGGCTCGACCATTGAGAACTTCTGCGAAACGAGTCTGTGGTTGATACGGTTCGATCGAAGGCTTAACCAACGGCTCGACCGAAGACTCGAAAGGCTCCCTAGATGAACGAACCTTATAGGAAGAACGCGTACTACGCTTGGTCAGCTTAGTCTGATAACGCTTGTAATACGAAAACTTTACGGGTGCACAAGTGATAGAACTCATTACTGATTTACTTACTATCCTTTTCCTTAAGCAATATCCGGTTTAATAGATATAACTGAACTATCAATCCCGATGACGTGTATAAGGTTGTTGCATTAAATCCGTATTTTCTATATTGAAACACGAGCCAAAGAGAACTTGTCAAAATACTCAAAAGAATTGTATTTTTCATATTTATATCGATATCATCTACTGAGCGCAACTGCCCGTATAATTGCACAAAACCGAGTCCCGTGGCGATACCTGGGATAATATTGTCCATATTAATATATACTGATATAATAATATGGATATCATATTACAGAAATTTGCCGGTAAAATTGACGCAAAAAGTTTAATTAAGACAGTCGAAGAACTCAAGGTGGAGTACATCGATGATGGTCTCACAAAAGAAGATGTCCCCCCTATCTTGGGTCGCCTCATGATGGAGAGTCAGAAATTCAAGAAGCTCCCAGGGCCCCAGAAAAAGAAGTTGGTCATCGCTGTTCTTAACCACCTCATCGAACAGATTGATGAAGGTGATAAAGATTCAGAGTTTGAAATCATCTTAAAGGCCCTCGTACCCCCAATGGTTGATAGTTTCGCTGTGATGCTCAAAGCTAAAAAAATGTGCCTCCCTTGCCTCGCTTAAGGTTTTACAACGTAGGTAAGATAGAATGCGTTTTCCACCTTTAGAAACGATGATTAATTACGGTATTTATACTGTAAAAGAACTTGAAAAATTTGCAAAGGGGTTAATACCAAAACAGAAACTTGAAATCCTAAGTGAATGTGAAAGATGTGACTTTGTATATAAAGGTAAAGTGTGTATCAATTGTATGGAATGAAATGAAATATTGTACAGTGACAAGTTATATGACTAAAGGTCCAGTCATCGAGAGTAACAGTCACATGTGTGCAGAAAGACAATTAATTAAGAAATTATATCGTGAATGTCTAAAAACTGGAAATAAACCTCACCATTTTAGACATTGGTTACGTAGAAAATATGGTCACTTGACAATATATCGTCAAAATATTCACGGTGATGCTATATCATTACCGTGCATTTTATGCAGAAAAATGATAGAAAGATTTAATATATGTTGGGTGGCACACGACGGAGATAAATGGATTCATAGTAGAAAAACATTAGAATTACCACCTTCTGTCCCAACCGCGAAACAAAAAAGAATTTTAGGTTTTAGTAGTTATAATTAAACCCAACGCGGACTCCAAATTATTATGATTTCGTTTTAAAGGCTTATTTCTTTTTAATTTTAACGTATTCTCATTCTTTGAAACTGCATTTTTAATATCATCCATTTTCTTTGAGTTCGAAACAAAAGGTATGAAATTACTTACATTTTCTTCGACCTTTATGTCTACGATTTTGTCTAAAGTCTCACCAATGTGTATAATCTGATTCAGTCTAAATTCTTCTATACTTAATTTTCCACCAAATTGAATCAGATTGTATCGCGAAGGTGCCGGTGTAATTGGTTCATATTTACCTTTTAATCTTCTTCGCATCATTACAATATTTCCACATATGATGCCACCCCTTTGTACACCATATCTATCAATCGCGTGAGCTTTCATACAGTTCCATGAACAATAATTACCTTCTGTATAAAACTTATTTTTTCGATTGTCGTATCTATAGGGTAATTTTAATGGGGTTGTCTCAAAATCGTGACAACACCACCAACACCACATTGTTATTAAAATTAAATTATCTTTAAGTTATCTCCTCATTAACATCATAATGACTATCATACAGCAACAACACGATACAACTGATCCCACTGAACCATAAGTGAGATATCTCACATTGTCCTCTTCCCAATCAAACTCTTCTGGAAATTCTGTTATAGGAAGTTTGGTGAGTGGAAACTTGTTAAATGGAAATTTTCTTCTTTTTTTCGTAGTTAACCACGAATCATTACCACCCCCATCATCCCACCAATCCTGTTCATCTATATCAGACATACCCATATTACATGCCATAACGATTTGACCATTTGATTCATTTACTATGTCAATATCTTTACCACAAAAATTATAACTTGACGCACAAGTATTCATGGTACCTTCAGGTACATAATTTAAATTGGGTCTATTACATACCCGAGGTCTACAATGCATATTATTCTTTAGAATTTCATACCCATCTTTAAAGAATTCTTTATTGTCTTCAATATTTTTTACAACAGTACATCCAGCGGCACTTGAATTAATTGAACAAGTTGTCGTGTGGTTAAGTACGTTATAACACGAACACCAAAAATCCGTGGGGTGTGCCTTACAATATTCAGCTGCAGCACTATCATAACTTTGTTTTAACCCAGCTTTGTTACAGTCGCTTTTTTGTGTACCCATTCTAGTCTTCGTATCTGAACTTTTTTCTTTTTCCCCACACCATTGAGCCATTTTAGAACCATTATCATCCAATATCTTACACGTTTCACCTGGGCCAATACCCGCTAATATATTATTATGATCACTACAAAAGTCCTGAATAATACTACTGTAATCGAAATAATCCTCACAGTCATTCGAAACTATCATAGATAGGGCTGCAGACATATATTCTGGATTTGACCTTAGTGTTTCCATATAGTCCTCACCGTGGTCATTCTTGGCCTGTTGCTCGATGGCTTCGCAACTTCCCATTCTATTATACTAATAGAAATTTATCGTCTTTTGAATCTAGTAGGAATAAACGGACCACCACCACCACCACCACCACTACTTACAGCTACGAGTATTAGCATAACACAACAAATTATCATTAATAAACCACCCACACTCCCTGCCCCTATTTGTTGTTTTCTATTCGTTTTCAAACCCTCTAAACTGTTTGGGATGTACAACCCAGGGTTACTTGTAAAATCGCTCAGGGACACGACTTCTTCTTCGTCACCACCACCACCACCACTATCACCCCCACCGCCACCACCTCCGCCACCTCCACCTCCACCTCCACCTCCACCTCCACTATCACCTCCACCTCCACCTCCACTGCTATTATCAGCTGAAGTTGAACAATTCATATCTTGTTCAATGCTAACTTTAGCACCTCCAGTAATATCACCGTATAGTGCTAAATCTTGTGTACATACTGTAATTGCTTGCGAACATACATCAGGATCCTGATTGGGTAGGTATTGCCCAGAACGACTACATATATTGGGCATAAAGCATTTCGGTGTAAAAGTTTTTACACTAAATTCAGATATCGCAGCTGCGGGAAACTTTTCAAATTCTGCCTTGACTTCACGACACCCCGGAAGATCGGGGTAGTCATCTATACACCCCGCTGTACCAAAATCAGCGACATTTATACACCCACATCGTTCATCTTGGCGGTTGTTAGCACACCATTGAATTCCTCGCGCTTTTTTTGTGGCTGCTTCTGTAATTGTATCATAACATGTTCTACCGTCGGTATGAATTGTTTTCGCTAGATTACCAATTATTGAACAGAACCCTTCGCTATTATTTCCCAGAGGTGTACTAGCACCAAATACAAGTTGCTTCCATTGAGTTGTATCACCAAATCCAGAGTTCATAGCATCTGAATTTTCTGATATAGCTACAAGCTTAGCACTGTCAATATAGCTGAAGTTACACTTCAGGACTGCTTCAGCATTATTAAATGTGGTAGATTTACCCAAATAATCTGAATTATGGTTATCACCATTTCTACCACCACCTACCCATTGAGCACTATCCGCACCAGCTAGAGTACATGGATTTGACCCACGTTGACCAACGTCATGACTTACATAAGGCGTTAACGGTGTTTGGCACCAATGTCTACGCCTCCCGCGTCGCCCTTTTCGATGCCTAGAGATCGTACCCGGCAGGTCGCCACATCCACCGGGGTCCGGGTGGTTGTCGCGATTATCATTCCAGTGCTGCCAGTAGGCCTGATTAAATGTAACTGGCATCTTAAAAAGAACAAATATTTTTTTTCTGAATGATGATAAGTATGTACGTGCTGCTGATTACATTACTGATATGCCTTCTATTTTTTTTATACCAGGGTTCTCGTAAAATAGACATCGTCAAGAAGAGTGTCCTTTCACCTGATGAATGCCAGCAGCTCATTGAAATCACGGAAACACTTCAATTTGAAACAAAACCCGACGGGGTTGACAATGAACCCGAATACCAGATTGACATTTTGGATGGTACAGTGAAAAACGAAAAACTATGGGAAATTTGTAAACGGATATACGATACCAAAATGCCAAAAATTGATAAAAAATTAGACTATGTATTCTTAAAACGATATAGACCAAATGAGCGTACACATATCCCATTACATTATGACGATAATCATACGACTATGAGCTTTCTACTGTCTAAACCACAAGACTTCACGGGGGGGGAACTTTACGTCTTTTCACTCGAAGAGAGTAAACAACTTGATATTCTAGATCAAAAGAGAGCGATGACAATAGAGGACCGAAACATTCTCATCGAAAACTACACAAATTTACCTATATTGAAATACAACCATGGAGATATGGTAAAGTATACCGGTGGTACACGTATGCACGGAACATTACCTATCACTTCAGGTGAAAGATATGTACTGACCTATTTTTTCAATTAGGTTTATTTAATAAACTTCATAACAGCATCTAATTCAGCCTGACTCATTTCTCCGGTATCAATTTGTTTTTTTAGATTTTCTGTTTCTTCTTCTGATGTATATTTTTCATACGTCTTCTTAAACATCCACACGCTGACTATGAGTATAGCAATAAGTAGAATACTTTTATTAGTGTTCAATTTCATTTGAAATATATATATATTTTTTTTCTCGGGTGATTATAAAAACCATGGGAGGTGGTGGCAGTCAAACGATTAATCAGACATTTAACATGGATGTTGTGAATGAGAATCTCTTCAAGTCAATTACGACTAATCAACAGTCTCTTTCTTCTGCTATGAGCAATATACAGAAGATTAAGGTTAAGGTTGATGGTATGGGTCCAGAGTGTGATATTAAAATAGGACAGAAGATCGATGCGACCTCACAGTCGAGTGCAACAATGTCACCAACAACTATAACTAGCGCGAAGGATTCGGTTCAGTCTGATTTATCTGCATCCGCCTCCGCTGCGATGGCAAAGGTTACAGAGGCGGGGAACCTGCAATTTGGTGATAAACAAAATATGAACCAAGAGGTTAATATGGCAGTTACAAACGTTATTGATAAAGTTTTTGAAACGAATAACTTAACTGAAGTAATTGCTGAAATGATTAACTTACAAGAAGGTGATTTGGAAGTCAGGAATTGTAATGGTAAAATTGATTTTACACAGGATGTTGTTGCCAATTTGATGGCTGAAGCGATTACGAATTCTTTAACGAGTGCTATTTCAGAAAATGCAACTCTCAACTCTTTACATGCGACTACCTCAGGTGATCAGTCATCTGAGAACAAGGGTATTGCTGACATCGTTGATTCTTTATTGGGTCCTATGAAATATGCCGTGATCGCATCAGTTATATGCTGCTGCTTGATTATTCTTCTCGTCGCTGCTGTAGCTCTTTCCCCCGCTGGTCAAAAGGCTGCAGGTAATATGGGTTCCGCAGGTGCCGCGCGTATGAAGAAATTCTAAAAACCATCTATAATAAATAGTTCAATACTTATACATATATTCCAAATATGTATACGTAGTTAAAGGTATATTTAAAGATTTATATAATGATTCTAAGTATCGACGTGGGTATAAGGAACTTAGCTCTATGTCTCCTCGATGAGGACCATAATAACCTCGTTATGGAATGGGACGTGGATGGAATTCCACCTCAACACACTGACGGTATTTACAAGTCCATGAGGGATCACTTAGATGCTCGACCCTGGGTACTCACAGCTAAAACTATTCTCATTGAGGAGCAACCCTCCTTTAATAAGAAAATGGTTTCGGTCATGCACTTCCTCCATGCGTACTTCATCATCAAGTGTCCAGAGGCTGAGACTATCATTTATCACGCCTCTAACAAGATTCCAGATATTTCCGGTCCCGGGAAGGCACAATACAATAAGAGGAAGAAGGCATCCATCGAGAGATGTGAAGCCTTTATCCGTAGTAATGATGTGAATGCACACTGGGTAGATACATTCGTCAAGTCTAAAAAGAAAGATGACTTGGCGGACACGGTGATGCAGGCACTGTCTTTCGTGAATAGAAAGGAAGTTACTCCAGCTTCCAAAAAGAAGAAGACTACCAAGGTAGTTGCTCGAAAACCCAACGAGAATCAAAAGAGGACAAAGTATTCTAAATCAAATTTGGTTTGGATTTATTTGAACAAAGTGGAATGTGAAGTTCTTGAAAACAATAAAAGATTTATGAAAGATTTAAAGAGGTACTATCGGGACCTAAGTGAGTTGATTAAAGATTTGAAGTGAGTAAAATATATACAATGAGTCTCACCATCCGTATGTGTGCCGTGAACAAGCCCAACTTGGACAAGCTCATCAAGAGTAACAAGCGTCTCAAGTCGGCGTTTCACACTCAGAAACCCCTAAGGAATACCCATCGTATAGCCCTCGATGAATTGGATACATTCTTGGAACTGGTGGATGATGCTATAGATGCCATGGATGAGACACAAAAGAAGTTGAATAAGCTCTATGATTTTTGTGGAGAGGTCCCTTTCGATGATGAATGTAAATATTAAAGAATAGAATGGATAGTTATCCATAATGAAGAAAGTGTTGGATCATGGATTTGTAGAACTCCTTGACCACATGCCTCAACAAAACCTAGATAAGGCTATTGTTGATGGTGCCCGTGTGAGTTATCAGACGGGTACTACAACCACTAGAGGAGATAGGGGTCTTATCCGCTATCTCGTTCGAAACTGGCACACTTCACCCCTCGAACTCGTTGTATTCAAGTTTCGTATCAAGGCACCCCTATACATTGCTCGTCAATGGCTTCGACACAGGACTGCATCTGTAAATGAAATGTCTGCTAGGTATTCTATCGTTGATGAAGAGTACTACGAGCCAGAAGTATTGCGTAAGCAATCTGAAATCAATCACCAAGGATCGGAAGGTGTAGTGGAAGTTGACGACAAACTCGCAAAAGTCATATCCACACAATATAAGAACGCCTTCAAAGTGTATCAACATCTTTTAGATACAGGTGTATGTAGGGAACAAGCACGGGGTGTTCTACCCCAATCGACCTACACATCTTTCGTGTGGAAGATGGACCTCCACAATCTCATGCATTTCTTGCAGTTGAGAATGGACCATCACGCTCAAAAGGAAATTCGAGACTATGCCACAGCTATATATGAACTTGTCCAACCCCTAGTACCCCATTCTATGGAGGCGTTCATGGATTTCCGTGTCAATGCTATGCAATTGACGGGTCCCGAAATTGAAGCTATAAACTCCGGTAAAGAAATTGAATCCCCGGGTGAGATGCGTGAATTTCAAGAAAAGTTGAAACGTTTAAAAATAAATATCCCCGAAATATAACTCGCTATCATAAACCTCTCTCAGCCATTAGAGCGCAAACCACGCTGTACTGGGCGAGTCTGATAAAACTTACATGCACATCCTACTTTTTATTTCTTAGTGTACATACATGAAAAATTTCTTGAACCCGGTAAGTTCACCTATCGAGAGTGTTCTTAAAATGCCTATATTGATTTCTGTTCTAGTGCTGTATCAAGGTATACTTTCAAGTCACTCGAAGAATGTACCCACACGCATTGAAAAACTTTTAGAATATAAAATATTTCGTTTGTTTTCTTTATTTGTAATTTCCGTAGTAATCACACGAGATGTAGAATATGCTCTCATTTCTATGTTAATATTCCTGACAAGTCTGTATGCAATTAAAACACCAGAGGAGCGTAAAAATGATGGATTTATATAAATAATTTTTATATTTCCTAAAAGTAGAATGAAGGTTCATATCGTTGGAGCTGGTCCAACCGGTTTGTCTCTCGCATGGGAAATTTTACATAGTGGTGGTGATTATGATGTTACTATTTATGATAAAAAGGTATCAGCTGGTGGCTCTTGGTGGGAACCGGAGGAAGGTGGTAGAGACCTCCATGCGCATAAAATTTTATTTGATAAAGCATTTGTTAATTTCAAATCTCTCATAGATGAGATGAATATTGAATGGGATGATCTTTTCACAAAGGTTGATAGATTTGAAACTTTAAAAATTATGTTTAATTCTTTAAATTTTATTGATTATATAACATTATTAAAACTTTTTATTAAAGTATATACATCACCTACAAAATATAAAAGTGTCTCACTTAAGAATGCTATTGGTTCTCTTAGCAAAAAAGGTGAAGAATTTGTTGAACACCTTACTCTGATTATGGACGGTGTAACATGGAATACTATGTCTGCATATGAATTTGTAAAAAGTTTTGATCATGTGGGGTTATCCGACATGTATACACAGAAAGTGTCTGGTAGGGTAATGTGTGATGCTATGGAAAACGCAGTTTTAGACGCTGGTGCGCAATTTGTATTCGAAACAGAATTATTAAATGTAACATACGGTGAAGATGACTTTATTGCGACATTTTCGAATGAACTAATCGTTGATGATGGATTACTTTTTCTATGTTTAGATAATAGTCCCGCTCTTAATATGCTTGGTGACAATTGGGGACCAGATGCAGATAAAAAACTTAGGGCGAGTACATATGGTGCTATAAATGTACTTCTCGATTATGATACACAAATTGAAATTAAAAGTGATCTAGAAGTGGCTATGGAAACGAAATGGAACTTACAACCCAAAGTTCTTTCGGATCATAAAACAATATCATGTGTTATATGCGATCTCACAGAAGAGATTATTAGTACAAATCCGGATAGACTCATAACAGAAGTCATATACCAACTTGGTGTCCCTGAACCAACAAATGCAAGAATTGCGTGGGGGGCTGAATGGAAAGATGATAAATGGACATTTTCGCAGTCATCTGGTGTTCTTAGCCTTCATGGTCAACTCCCATTCTTTGGGAAATGTTCAAAAGTTGCTATGTGTGGTATGATGTCCCCCCGAGAAACACCTTATTCGAGTATTGAATCCGCCACGGAAGTTTCAAGATCTCTAAGTCATTCTTATTTTGGTACAAGAAAACCACTTACACCACCTTTACTATCACAAGTTTTGCTCTTTATACTTACGTTACTTATAGTTTTAATTCTTATATATCGTAATAGAAATCAATGAAATTAAACGTAACCATTCACGAACCAATGTATGACTTTAACGATAAAAAATATATTCGATTTATAATTTCAGAAACCATGCATGATACTATATCTCGAATGCATGGAAATAAGATGCACCTTATAAAAAATCAACATATCGATAATCCTTTAGATGGTAGAATATTAACAGTTAAAGTGCCATTCCGTTATAGGAGAGTGATGTGTGAAGTACTTGGACGTCCAGTGCAGTCTCTTATAAAAGGGGATAGTGTGAAAATAGATATAGAATTTAAAGGTGTGTGGAATGTTGGGAATTATTCCGGATTTTCTTGGAAATTAAACTCCATTAACGCAGAGACCTGATCTCATCACAGAATTCAGTGCTAAGCTCCTCCTGATCGATCTTAGGTCTTTCATCAGCATCTTCTGGAATCTTAATTTCAATGAGTCCAACTGTCTTAAATCCACGGAATGTAATCAAACAACCTTCGAGACGAAGAATCTCTTCTCCGAGGGTCTTTTCCTGATCTTTCATCTGTTTGATATTATCCTTAAGATCTGCGATATTCTTGTTAATACGATCGATGTTCTTTTGTACATTAATTGGTTCAGGTGCCATTATAATCATATAAAGCTTTCAATCTTTAAGTTATTATAATGACCGCCTTGACGAGGACCGGTTATCTAATTGATTCTGGTCCGATATCAGAAATTAAAAAGGAGCTTACCGTAAGAGCAGTAGTAAATGGAGACTATGGGTTTCCTCCACCGCCTTTCAAGGTTTTTAGACCAACAAAGAATGGAATCTGTGTACCCAGATTCTATGGAACTACTAAACTTGGGGAACCAAAGGATGATCGGAGACCTCAACCAACTCGGATCAAAACCAAATTCGTTGGACAGCTCAGAGACGCCACACACCAAAATGAAGCACTCGCAGCAGCAATTAAAGCAGGGCATGGCGTCCTTTCTTTACCATGTGGGTACGGCAAAACGACGGTATCCCTGGCCATAGCGTGTAAGTTGGGGTACAGGACCATGATCGTGGTCCATAAACAGTTTCTAGCGGATCAGTGGAGAGAGCGTATTCAACAATTTTGTCCAGGTGCTACGATTGGTGTCGTACAACAGAATAAAAAGGAAGTCGATTGTGATTTTGTCATCGCGATGCTCCAATCCTTGTCCCTCAAAGAATATTCATTTTCAGATTTTGAGAGTATTGGGACGCTCATTGTAGATGAGGCGCATCACATATGCGCAAAGGTATTCAGTCAGAGTCTCTTCAAGATGTGTCCACGTCATATTTATGGACTTTCCGCAACACCCGAGAGGAAGGATGGACTCACGAAAGTACTCCACTGGTTCATGGGACCCACATTCTTCTCGGTTGAGAGAGAAAACCAGGAGCAAGTTGAAGTGTTTCAAATTACATTTGATTCCCCTAATTACAGGAACCCACCACCATCAATGCGAAACGGAAAGATCTCAATGCCCAACATGATTACAGAACTCGTGGAAGATCGTCAAAGAAATAGGATGCTGGTTGAGTTGGTAAAAAAGGCTTCCATGGGAACGAGGCAACTTTTGGTGCTCAGTGACCGCCGTCAACATTGTGAGTTTCTTCATCAGTGTTTCCCGAAGACATCTGGACTCTACATGGGTGGTATGAAAGAGGCTGCTCTCCAGGAATCATCAAAAAAGAAAATCATCTTCGCGACGTTCAGTCAAGCCCATGAGGGTCTAGATATACCAACCCTCGACACGGTTATTTTGGCTTCACCTAAGTCTGATATTACCCAAAGTATTGGAAGAATCATGAGAGAAACAAAAGGAAAAAAGAATAATCCACACATCTACGATGTTCACGACCCTTGGTCTATTTTCACAGCTATGTATTACAAACGACTCAAAGTGTATAAACAAGGTGGTTTTAACATCCACGGTAAATTGGTCGAAGAGACGAAGAATGACTTCCCTCAGGGAAAGTGTCTGTTTTTATAATCTGAATATCTATTAAATGTCTGGTGCATTAATACAACTCGTATCAAAAGGTGTTCAAGATATGTATCTTACTAGTGATGAGGGGCATTCATTTTTTCGTATGAAATTTACTCGTCATACAAATTTTTCACAGGCTTCAAAGTTTATAAAAAATGTGACAGAAACTGATAATAGTATAACGATTCCAGTCCTAGGTGATCTTATAAATTGTATATGGTTTGAAGGAAATGATATAAATTCAAATGTTTCTTCAAATTTGCTTTACAATTCTACTATAGATTTATTTATCGGGGGACAAAAAATCGATTCTCAACATTATGATTACTATGCTGATATATGGCCTAATTATTTAGCTGATACTCAAACCAAGTCACAGGAACTTACTAACAAGACGAGTATTTCTAATCGCAATTTTCAGCCACTTCATTTTTTCTTTTGTGATCATGGTGCATTTCTCCCATTAATAGCACTTGCTCACCATCAAGTTGAAATAAAAATCAATTTTGATGAAAATAGTCTTATAGGATATAGTGATGCACAGAAAAATATAAAAGTTTACGGTAATTATATATTTTTAGACAAAGAAGAACGTGAGTCCCTTGTAAAAAGGCAGTTAGATTTTGTTATCACACAGACACAACGAGTTGAATATCCTTTACAAAGGGTTGATGATAATGATGTGGATTCGGGTGGATATAATGACCTCGATTTATCTTACTTAAATCATCCAGTCAAAAGTATATTTTTTGGTATAAGTGCATCTAGTAGCGATCCAACTAATGACCGTTTCACATTTAAAACTGCTGACATACAAGTGAATGGTACAACGTTGATTGAAAATATGTCACCAACCTATTATCACACAGTACAAAATTATTATAAGTCTAAATATGGTGTTTCAGATTTAAGAGTTACTACACAGGATCTAATGTATACTCGATTCTTTGCGTATCACTTTTGTTTAAATGCATCGGATTATAATCCTTCAGGTACGTGTAATTTTAGTAGGCTCGATAATGCAAAATTAATAATACGTGGAACAGAAACCGGTTCGTTAAGATCAGCTCAAGAATATATGTATGTCATTGCAACAAATTATAACGTCTTGAGAATTAAAGATGGTTTAGCTGGAATTTTATTCGGTAATTAATGTATATGGGTAGGACAGTTCGGTTCGACCAGGTCTATGTAGCCAATTTAGACTCAGAGCCAGTCGAACAAGAACAACTCACCGGTGTAAAAAGTATTTTAACAAATGAAATCGAAGCTGAAGAAATTATAGTATCTCGATTCGGTATATCAAATGCAACACCATCGAAAGAATTTTCACTTAGTAACAAACTATTCATGGATTCAACTGGTACATACACAGTTGAATGTGACGGTTTTATAAAATCTACTCGTTTTTTTGCAGATGAACAGATATCTATAGGCACTCAAAATCCTAATTATGCATTCCAGGTAAATGACATAATATCAGATACCAGGGTGTTTTCCATTGATACAGAAGGTAAAGATGTTCTTTATGTAGAAGGTAATACGGTATCAACCAATATTATCGTGAAAAATGAATTGTTAACATCTGATGGAAACGTCATTATAAACGGCAAAGAATCAAATGCAATCACCGTTTTTACAAATACATATTCCACAAATGTGTTAGTTGGAAATGAACTCAGAGTTGGTGATAATATGTCATTTTTCGCAAATCACGCAAGTGGAAATGTATTAACCTTGTCTGGTAATGTAGTCATCGATCCAGGTGATTTATTTGTTACAGGTAATTTACACATTCTAGGCAATGCGTTTGTATCTGATACAGCAACGTATATAAAAAATGAAGATTTGGTTGTTAGTCAATCAGTTATACAAATGGGTGACGGTAACGATGGTGCATCGGAGACGGGTATAATCATGACACCCGGTAATTCGTCGAATGTTGCAATTGCTTTTGTAGATGATGGTACCGGTAAAGATGAGTTGGCAATGTTTAGAACTCAGGATTCAGCTCTTGATGGTGGGACACTGTCATTCACTAAAATCGCGAATGAAACACTTAATCTCCATGTATATGGCGATATATACACTTCTTCTAATATCGGTGCTTCAAATATTAACCCTACACACGATTTATGTGTCGGAGATAAGTTTTTTGTAGATACTTCGAGACCAGAAATTTCAAATGTTCTAGAAGTCAATGGTTTTACGTATAGTAAAGGTCTCAAACTTGGAAGTTTGGGATTACAAGTTGGAACAGCAGTTACGGTAAACCCGTTAGGTGTAGCCAGCCCCTTAGCATCCGTAATAAGCATAGATGGTAATATTCAAGCTAAAAGTGTAAGAACATCTGGTGCAGATGGGTGGCTTTCTGGTATAGCAAATGTAGCACCAATTGATACACTTGATATAGGACCAACTACTGCACTTGGTCCAAGAATAACATCTAATTTATATGATGGCAATACATGGTATGTATATGGTAACACATACACTTCTAACTTATTAACTGGGGTTGTAAGAATATCCGAACACATCCGAGTCGGTGGACCTGGTAATGTTTCAGATAACAACGAATATAGCCTAAAATCATCCGGGCAGCTTCTTATTCACGCAAACGATTCTGTTGTAAATCAAACCGCTAATAATTTAATATTACGATCTGGTTCCGATGCTAATAAAATAAGTGAAATTTCTATAGCATCATCAACAACTGACCCCGTTCATCAGAATATAAACATGAAAACAAATAATACAAGTCGTATTAAAATTACAAGTGATGGTAAAATTGGAATAAATAACACTTCTCCTCAATATGGATTAACTGTGGCAACACCTGTACATGTGTTGCATGCTAATACATTCACAATGGGAAATGTATGGGGTTCTACTGGTCAAACTTCAATGCAAATGCGTGTAAGACCCGAAATCGGTGACGCATTTTTAGAAACACACGTTGCACCCGGTAAGGGTTTGAAGTTTGGTGTATCCTCTACATCTGTTATGGGTAACCCGAAAATGTTTTTATCTGACTCAGGTTATTTAGGTATAGGAACCACCTCACCTGATGGCTCTATTCATACCAACAATGGAACGGTGTATGTTAATGATCAAGTTACAAATAATAACAATTTCGATCATACGACAATTCCTTTAGTTGTAACAAATAGAAATTTAATCAATTCGGTCGGTGACGCACAAACTGCAATGAGTGTATGTAGAGATTCGACAAGTGGTTTTGGTGCCAAAGTTTCACTTGATCTGTCAAGATGGGAAAGTGGTGGGTCTAGGACGAGAATGGATTTAAAATTAGCACACGCCAATTATGACGACGTAAAAATTGCATCTTTCAGAAGTGATGGTCGAGTCGGAATCGGAGTTACAGAACCATTATCCATTTTACATGTTAATTCAATAGGTGGTTATAATCCACAAAATAACGGTATAAATGTATTAAATCAAATAAGTGGCACAGGTAAAGATTCTATTATAACGGCGACTGTTCAGACTGCATCCGGTGACGCTTTCTCAGTTTTTTCGGATACCAATAATCAGGGGTGGTCGATTGGTTTAGATAATAAATCCGGTGATAGAGATTTTAGGATCACAAATAATGTATATGCTGTATCAAATATTGAAGCTACTTCTATATTTATAGATGGTATTACCAGTAATGTAGGTATAGGTACAGATCAAACTCTAGCAAAACTTCATGTAATGGGGGATGTTAGAATTTCTGATGTTCTTTCATTTTCTGGTGTTCAAACCGATGATGGTGGTTTGAGACACCATACATTTTTACAAGAAAAGAGATATGATACCGATGGTAAATCGGAACTTTTTATATTCAAAGGTAATGATGGTCAATCACAGGAATTCGCAGGACCAGATCATATTCGTTCGGTCGCGGGAGCTCACAAATTCCAAGTATATGATAATACAAGTGGTCTAGACCAAGGTGAATTAGATGATATTATTTCAGATATTGCTATTCCCAATGTATTTGATCCAACTCCAGTCATGGAAATTTCTGGTAATAGACGTGTTTTAATAAAAACAGACGATGAATCTGCCGTTGCATCGGGGACAGCTTTATATGTGAATGGTGATATACAAGTTCCACTTGAGCAGCGTATTAGTACAGGTGGTCTTACAATTAGTTCCGATACATCTGATACCATAAATGTTATAAACAGTATAAGTGCGAATCGCGACTTAATAATTAGACATCAAAACACTGAACAGTTTCGCATTAAGAAAACAGGTGAAATTGGAGTTGGTATAAGTTCCCCATCTTCTAATCTACATGTATACAACCCAGGTACTGGTGATGTCAATCCTTTCATAATTGAAAGTGCTGCACCTGGAAGTGGGTCTAATTCAACTATAATGCGTTTATATAAGGGAGATGGGTATGGTGGAATTATAAAAGGTTATAGAGATCTAGATGCAGATCAATCGGGTATCATAATAGGTGCTGAATATGATAGCTCAATTATCGATGTAATCAAGATAAATAATTTGGGTCATGTTGGTATAGGAGCTACGTCACCCGTGACTGGGTTACATTTAGTTAATAAGGATATACGAATACAGAGTACAGTAGCAACATCCAATGCAACCATAGAATTTAAGGGTACTTCATCGTCAACGTCATCCAATATATATAACGATTCACGTACTGGAAACGTGTTTGTTGACCCCTATGGGAGTACATTTCATATAAAGGGTGATCTTAATGTAACGGGGTCTTTAGCCCTCGGTGCAAATTTCGAACTTGGTAATCAGATAGGTATAAATTTAGGTGGTATACCACCAGAAACAAATTTACATGTAAGAGGAAATACAATATTCAACGATAATGAAGTAGCATACAAAACATATTCCAAAAAATTTACATATACTGGTATCGGTGCTAAAAATATCCAGTTAGTATTCAATCAGTATGTATTTTCATGTAAAATTGTAGCTATGTTACGTAAAATAGACGGAGGATCTGTTTCTGATATAAGTACAATTGTACTCGAAGTACAAGGTGGGACAAGTAATGGAACGTTATCTGATTATGACATAGCGGTTGGACACCTAAATATATACGGTAAACAATCTAGTGTATACCCATGGAATCCAGTAATTAAAACTGGAAAAACTGGTATAAGTTTGGAACCATTAAATACACTTTCGACGCGTGACTATGGGTACGACATATATGTCGAATTATTTACCGGGCATGGCGGAAAATTAGTAAAAATTTCACGAGACCTTACGAATGATAATAATCTTGACAACGGTACAGGTGGACAAACTCTAATTACATCTTTTAATTATTAATTTTACCATTTAGGGAAAACCCAAAGGTAGAATCAATTTAAATAACTTTACGCCCTGATGGAATCAGAGACGGCTAAAAATAAAACGCCGGCAATGAAAGCCATGACGACGTAATTACATTCAGTTTCTTCTATACCCACTTCTTTGGGGGTATCTTTCTTTTCAACGATGGATTCTTTCTTCTGAATCTCAGGTTCAATATCCTCCAAAGGACAATAACCTATCATTATTTATACTGTACTTAGAGATTAATTTCAGTTTTCTTTTTTCGTCTCGTTTTTTTGGTCTTTGAAGAATTCACATTTACTTCTTTTACTTCTCCCCCTGTCGAGTCCCCCGATATAGACACGATGTCCGATAGATCATCGTCATCTTCTTCGGGTTGCAATTGGTGTGCAGCTGTATTCATGGGAGGTGGAGGTGGCATCATGATACCACCCATTAGACTGGATATATCAAGACCGGGACCCTTCATTTCATAATCCCCTGTACCACCTACAGGGGCTGCATCTGCAGGTCCTGTTGTAGACCTAGTTGTATTCTGAACCGCAGACATCATATTTTTTAGTAAATCTGGGTTCTGCTTAAGTACATCATTCATATTTGGAAGTGCAGTCTTAAACATACTATTTGTTAGGTGGAACATCATAGCAGAACCGCCCAACATCATGATCATCTTGATCTCTGGTGCGACACTCACCTTGGAGCGGTACTTGACATAGAGTTCCTCAAAGACACCATCATAGTCATCAACATTTTCCATTACAGATTCAGACCAACCCTCGAGTTGAACCTCAAAAGGATTATACCTTTTATTCAAAAATTCGAGACCGGTCACACAAGCGACTAACATTCTCCTAGAAAATCTCACAGACTGTTCAACATCAATACTATATGTAATTCTCTTTACTTCTGACCTTAGCTCATCTACACCAGAATAAGCACTGAGTCGTTTATTAACAGTAAATCCCTTCTTTTCTAAACGACCCAGTTTATTAATCAGATCCGCCTTTTCTTCATCTATCGATGTATACCCCTTGGACGGCTGCTCCTCACCCTGAGAAGGTTTTTCATCGTATGCGGCATCATCGTAGAAATTTTGCTCAGATTCACCATAATCAATTTCTTCGTCGTTAGATGGTTGAGCTGGAGCAGATTGTTTATTGGGGTTTACAAATGCATCTATTGCTTCCTGTTGTTGTCCCATCTGGGGTGGAGTGAAGTTTGGTCTAGGTCTTTTTACAGGCTGGGGGCGGGGAACTTGAATTTCAATTTCATCCATCAATGCCTGTTCATCCGCATCCAATTTCATAATATTAGTGGTACGACCTCGGTCGAGAATAATTTCTTCGTCCATCTACTAGCTACTTGGAAAGTATTAAGTATTCTTTAACGCAATTTTATAAAAAAATCTATATGTATATTATAATGTTTAATCTTAACCGCGCAAACCGAAATGGCTTAATGTCTATAGCTGTCCTAATCGCCATCATTACGCTTCTGACTTTTTTCGGAACCCGTAGTAAATATCAACCCAGACCAATTGATATCACCCCTGTCACTGAGAAGAGTATATTTGAATTGAAATCAGACATCGAGTGCACTGCTGGGCATGGTAAAGAGGGTGACATTTACAGTATGGGATTGACTCCAGGTGGATTGTGTGGTTCTTCCAAACTCGTTGGTGATCACGCCAGCTATCAAATAGATGGCGGTATTGGTGGATCTTTAATCTAAGTGTAATATATAATGGCTTTAGTCACTTCACCTCAAACTATCCCAGATTTGAATTATGAATATCATACAATTACAGTAGACACGATTGGCCAAGAAAGTTCTAATAACTTCACATGTCATCTTCAACAACCTATTCGTAATGTAGTTCAGGCCAGGCTTTTAGGGGCTCACATTCATTCAAAAGTAGTAACAGAACATTGTTACATATCAATCGAAGAACTTGATTCTATATTTAACGATAGAGCTTCAAATGTTTTAACTGGACAGGGTGAATTAAGCAAAGTTAGGGGATCTTTTGCTAGTATCGTTACAACAAGTGCTACTCACGGAGAAGGTGATTCTCTTATTACATTCAAAGATGAGTACCCAATCGTCGCTCAATACATTAATCCAATTAGAAGTATAGATCGTTTTAGTATTAAAATTAGAGATCAGAACGGGAACTTCATAAAAAATTCCTCTGTTTCTGGTTCCAATTATTTCGTATTTAATTTCGTGTGTCGAAAAATGAATTTGTAATTTTCTCCATTTACTGTAGTATGTCTTCTGGTATTGTCCAACTCGTTGCAATTGGTGCCCAAGATGAATATATTATCGGTAAACCGGAAATTTCGTTTTTCAGTACAACTTTCAAACGACATTCCAATTTTTCACAATCCGTCGAGAAGCAGGTCATACACGGAGATGTGAAAAATAATTCAATGTCAAGCGTTCGGTTTGAACGCGCAGGTGACCTTCTTGGTTACACTTACCTTACAATCGATGATACAACCAAGGCTGTTGATGTTTTAAGATGGGATAAACTCATTGATAAAGTAGAGTTACTTATAGGTGGATCCATTATTGATAGTCAGGATGCTATTTTTACTGAAAAAATAGCAATTGATACATTCGCACAGAATATATCTAAAAGTGCCATAGGTACACACCCAGGTGTGAGCGCTCGCTCATACTTTTACCCCCTTCGTTTCTTTTTCTGTGAAGGTCCCCAATGTGCACTCCCATTAGTGGCGTTGAATTATCATAATGTAGAACTCCGGATTTATTGGGGTTCAGAAGCTGCAAATTACAATTTCGAACTTTTCTCCAATTATTACTTCTTGGATAACGAAGAACGTGGAAATTTGGCCACTAGAAAACATGATATCTTGATAACACAGGTTCAAAAAAATGAACCTACCAGGGAAAATATTCAAGAACTAACATTTAACCACCCAGTCAAATATTTAGCTTCTTCTGATACAACCACACATAGTGCACTTACCTCCCCACAAAACAAAATTAAACTTAACATAAATGGTGTAGATTTAGCTAATTATAGATGGGGAAAACCACATTTTATTGACATTATGAGTTATTACCATACAAATTTTGTAACATCTCCAGATTTTTGGTTATATTGCTTTTGTCTAATGACAAGCTCTTTACAACCTACAGGGACTCTTAACTTTAGTCGTATAGAATCTGCAAAAATTATGAGTGAAAATATGACGATTGATCACCCAATATACGCAGTGAACTACAACATTTTGAGAATTGAAAATGGGATGGCGGGTCTACTCTACGCGAATTAATTTAGGAATCTATATTAAATGGTGAAGAATATACCTACCATAGAAAGATCCACTAGAATCAGATTTGGTAAAAACGCACTGGAGGATCAGGCGGATAATACAATCGTTTTCAATGCATCAGAAGAGGAAATTAATGCTGCTCACCCTAATTCCGTCTATTTACACCCGATTCGTCTTCGTGAAGATTATTCTAATAAACAGGTCGTATTACTAATGTATGATAGAGGTACAAAAGAAATTACTGAATCCGGTGAAGCTGCGACAGATATTATTAATACAAGTTTACAAGGTGCTACAAATTTTGGTAATGTCACATCAAATATATGTGTGTTTCATGGATCTTCAGATGGTGGGGGTGTTAGTTTTATAACTTCAAATTCCGTTGGTATAGCCAATTCTAATCCACGAGATCATACCCTTAGTGTGGGTTCTAATTTATTTGTGGATGATGTTGGTTCTAATATTCTCGTTGTATCCGGTAATGTGAGTATCTCACAAGATTTATTTATTGAGGGAAACTTATCCGTTATGGGTTCGACATCTCTCATAGTTACAGATAATACATCTATCAAAGATGCTGTCGTTGAACTAGGTAGAAACAATACGACTGGTGATGTTACATTAGATTTAGGTCTTGTATTGACTCGCCCAGAATCGAATGTTATGATTGGATTTAAAGAGTCTATAGACGAAATTATTATTGCTTATACAAATGATGGTGCTGAAAATCGAGAATTAGATCCTATAACAAATGAACACGTGAATGTTCACGTGTATGGACGTGTATTTACAGAAGCTAATGTAGGTATTATCAATATAAACCCCATTCACACCCTTGATGTTGGTTCGAATTTATACGTTGATGATCTTGCTTCTAATGTATTAGTTGTCCGAGGTTCGGTGGATATCATAGATGATTTAACTGTCACCGGTAACGTTTATGTTGAACAAGATATTGAGGTTGAAGGTAACGTATACATTGACGGAAATGTGAATGTGTATAAAGACCTATCTATTACTGGAAACGTCTATACAACGGGTAATACTTTAATTAGTGACCAGTTAACCGTCACTGGTAACGTGTACGCAGATCAAGATATAGAAGTTGTAGGTAACGTAAATGTAAGTGGTAATGTTAATGCATACAAGGACCTATTAGTCACTGGAAATGTCTACACAACGGGGAATACTTTAATTAGTGATCAGTTAACTGTCACTGGTAATGTGTACGCAGATCAAGATATAGAAGTTATAGGTAATGTATACATTGACGGAAATGTGAATACTTACAAGGACCTGTTAGTCACCGGAAACGTCTACACAACGGGTAATACGTTAATTAGTGACCAGTTAACTATCACTGGCAACGTGTACGCAGATCAAGATATAGAAGTTGTAGGTAACGTAATTGTAAGTGGTAATGTTAATGCATACAAGGACCTATTAGTCACTGGAAACGTCTATACAACGGGTAATACTTTAATTAGTGACCAGTTAACTATCACTGGCAACGTGTACGCAGATCAAGATATAGAAGTTGTAGGTAACGTAAATGTAAGTGGTAATGTTAATGCATACAAGGACCTGTTAGTCGTCGGAAACGTCTATACAACGGGTAATACTTTAATTAGTGACCAATTAACTGTCACTGGTAATGTGTACGCAGATCAAGATATAGAAGTTGTAGGTAATGTATACATTGACGGGAATGTGAATACATACAAGGACTTATTAGTCACAGGAAACGTCTATACAACGGGTAATACGTTAATTAGTGACCAGTTAACTATCACTGGCAACGTGTATGCAGATCAAGATATAGAAGTTGTAGGTAACGTAAATGTAAGTGGTAATGTTAATGCATACAAGGACCTATTAGTCACCGGAAACGTCTATACAACGGGTAATACTTTAATTAGTGACCAATTAACTATTACTGGTAATGTGTACGCAGATCAAGATATAGAAGTTGTAGGTAACGTAAATGTAAGTGGTAATGTTAATGCATACAAGGACCTATTAGTCACTGGAAACGTCTATACAACGGGTAATACAGTCATTAGTGACCAGTTAACCGTCACTGGTAACGTGTACGCAGATCAAGATATAGAAGTTGTAGGTAACGTAAATGTCAGTGGTAATGTTAATGCATACAAGGACCTATTAGTTACTGGAAACGTCTACACAACGGGGAATACATTAATTAGTGACCAGTTAACCGTCACTGGTAACGTGTATGCAGATCAAGATATAGAAGTTGTAGGTAATGTATACATCGATGGAAACGTGAATACATACAAGGACCTATTAGTTACGGGAAATGTCTATACAACGGGTAATACAGTAATTAGTGACCAATTAACTGTCACTGGTAATGTGTATGCAGATCGGGATATAGAAATTGTACGTAACGTAAATGTCGGTGGTAATGTCTCCATCAATGGCCTCACAAGTTCATATTTTCCAATGATGAGTGTAGATAATAAATACCTTGTCGATTCTGTGATACGAAACGAGAATGACACCATTTTAATTAACTGTGATACCGAAATCACAGGTAATTTACAGGTTTATGGTACAAGTTTTACGGTGAATTCTGAAAACTTGAGTATTACAGATCGTATTCTTGATATAGCCAATAATAATGTTTCACATACACTTGATATCGGTCTTGTCATGGAACACCCCGACTATAACATAGCTCTTATACACCATGGTGATCACCCTCATACTTTTAGTTTGGGATATACAAGTAATGGTTATGCTGATACACAAGTTTTACAAAATGTCATCAATGAGATTACTTTCGATGTTTGGGGAAATGCTCTTATTCAAAACAATTTAACAGTAGTAAATAACGATTTATTTGTTCAAAATGGTCAACTAGGTATTAAAACGTTAGACGCTGAACATGACCTCCATGTAGTAGGCAATGCATTCGTAACCTCAAACATTACAACAACTTCAAATGTGATAGTAACTGGTGCAGCATCTTCATCTAGTACAACTACTGGTGCCCTCCAAGTGACTGGTGGTGTAGGTATAGTAGAAAACCTGAATGTTGGCGGTGTTACAAAGGTTTGGGATGCTAGTACATCTACAACGACAACTACAGGTGCTCTAAAGGTCGCTGGTGGTGTGGGTATAGTAGAAAACCTGAATGTTGGGGGTTTTACCAAGGTTTGGGATGCTAGTACATCTACAACGACAACTACAGGTGCTCTAAAGGTCGTTGGTGGTGTGGGTATAGTAGAAAACCTGAATGTTGGGGGTTTTACCAAGGTTTGGGATGATAGTACATCTACAACTACAACCACGGGTGCCCTCAAGGTTGCTGGTGGTGTGGGTATAGTAGAAAACCTGAATGTTGGTGGTGTTACCAAGGTTTGGGATGCTAGTACATCTACAACGACAACTACAGGTGCTCTAAAGGTCGTTGGTGGTGTGGGTATAGTAGAAAACCTGAATGTTGGTGGTGTTACCAAGGTTTGGGACGCTAGTACATCTACAACTACAACTACAGGTGCCCTCAAGGTTGCAGGTGGTGTGGGTATAGTAGAAAACCTGAATGTTGGTGGTGTTACCAAGGTTTGGGACGCTACAGATGCTGGTGCTACGAACGAAGGAGCCTTACAGATTGTGGGTGGCCTAGGGGTTGCCAAGACTGTCTTCGCGGCGGATGTGTCATCCGGTAGTGTCACAGTTACCGATACTAGTACATCTACAACTAAAGACACTGGTGCTCTCATAATAACCAGTGGTGGTGTGGGTATAGAAGAAAACCTAAATGTTGGTGGTGTTACCAAGGTTTGGGATGCTAGTACATCTACAACTACAACCACGGGTGCCCTCAAGGTTGCAGGTGGTGTGGGTGTCGTAGAAAACCTAAATGTTGGTGGTGTTACCAAGGTTTGGGATGCTAGTACATCTACAACTACAACCACGGGTGCCCTCAAGGTTGCAGGTGGTGTGGGTGTCGTAGAAAACCTAAATGTTGGTGGTGTTACCAAGGTTTGGGATGACACCGCATCGACCTCAACTACAACTGGCGCCCTCCAAGTGGCTGGTGGCCTAGGCGTTGTATCTAATGTTCATACAAAGGGTGTTATAGCCGGAGCAACCGGTGTCAACGGTGTACCGTTGACACTTAATACCGGGGAAGGTGATGTCTACTTCGAGTATAGTACCTATGATCGCACCAACGAAACAAGTGCTGGTATTACGATACGAACATCCGTCAATCCTGTTTTGGATAGTATGTTCGCTGTGCGTTCATCGGGACATGCGTCTAGATTATGGGTGGGACAAGAACTTACTTCCGTCGGGGCTAATAAATTATGTGCTGGCTACGGTGGCGCTAACGGCGGAGAGGGTGTGATTGCTTCGTATAACTTCGTTGTAAACACGAACGGGAACACTGGGATCGGGACGACAAGTCCTGGTACGAAGTTGGAGGTTCATGGAGGTACCATAATAAACTCCGATGCTGTCAGTCGAAAGACCTATAGTAGAACAGGAACTATTGCAAATGGAACTACAGCCGCGAATGCTGAGATTTCAATTGGATTCGCCCCCGAAATATTTTCAGCTAAAATCACAGCTCATGTAGTCGAATCACATCAGGAAATGAGTACAATGACAATAGACGTAGGTGGTGGTCATAGAACTGGTGGTGTAGGTTTATCTATAATCGAAGGACCAATTAATATTTTTGGTCATACGAACGATAATCCGTGGGATGCCACTACTATAACATCAGATGTTAGAACAGTTAAATTTAGACCGACAAAAACATTTAATGTAGAGGGTATGTATAACATCTTTGTAGAATATATCAGTTCAGCAGCTATTAGTGGATGTTCAAATATAGCAATAGGATCAAGTAGAGAAGAATATTCATATTAAACAGGCCCAAATCAATTTAAATCTAATTTTATATTTAAATGTGTTGAAGTATTTCACATTTAAATATAATTAATTATTAGCAAGACACATGTCTACAACAATCATTCAATCATTTGGAGGAAATGTTGGTATAGGAACTGATAATGTCGGTGATAGTATATTAAACGTAAACAAGACCTTATCAAATGTAGGAGCTTTAACCGTCACTTCGTTAACTGTAGCTGGTGTCAGCAACCCTGATGTACCCGCAGGTTTAATCATCATGTGGTATGACAAAAATAATATACCTACAGGGTGGCTTTTATGTAATGGAAGTAACGGTACACCGGATTTAAACGGATTTTTCCCTCGAGGAACTTCATCTACACAGGCAGTCGGAGCTACACAAAGTACCGAAAATTTAACCTTTGGTGCCATCGGTACCGATTTTCCAGATCACAATCACAATGTAAATGCCAAATCGACCGAGAATCATCAACATGCCACAACGAGTCAGGGAGATCATAACCATACCACGTCCAGTAACACACCACATCAACATACCATGAACTTGGTTAATCATGAACACGGCGCGAACGCGGCGAATCATGTACACAATTTGGACGCGAAGGGTCATAATCACGATCAGAACATTAATGATACGCGGTACGCCGCCTATTCAGGTGGGTACGCGGTTGAGTCTATATGGGCATCATGGGCGGCCCATGGGGGTGTCACTTCGCACGATGATGATAATCGAAATACAAATGCTGCTAATAACCATAATCATAATACTAATAGTAATCATCCACATCAACATAATTTTTCTGTGTCAAATAATACCCATAAACACACTTTAGGTGGGTCTGGGGGACATCAACATTCATGTCAAAGCCCTCTACTGATAAACTCTTCGGGAAACGCTGGTTCACAACATGAACATACATGTCAATCCCAAGGTGCACATCAACATAGTGTAGGGCTACAGAGTAATACCCCAGCAGGGAATAGCTTTCCAACTGTACCAAAACATAGACGTATATGTTTCATAATGAAAGGTCCAGCTTCGTAAATTGTACATTTTTTTATTATCAATTAAGTATAGATATGTCAGCAGTGACTAACGTAAGAAGTTTCGGTGGAAGTGTTGCGATTGGTACGAAAGATGTTCAGGGAAAAACATTACGTGTAGACGGAAAAGTCACAACTAAAAAAATCAAAGCATCTTCTCTAACCGTTGGTACTATGACAAATCCACATATACCAATTGGTGCAATAATGATATGGAGCGGTGCAACAACGGCTATTCCAAATCACTGGAAATTGTGTAATGGTACTGCTTATACTCGAACGGATGGTAATGGTAATATAACCTCACCGGATCTAAGAGATTTATTTGTACGGGGGGGGAATGCCAGTAGCCCAGTTACCGCAGATTCACAACACAATCATGTGCTAACAAGTGCAAATATTACCAGCCACACTCACACTGTGACCGATCATAATGCGAGTGATACTCATCAGCACAGTATTCCCGATTATTCCGGTAGCGTCCATACACATGGTATCAATGATAAAGTAAATACTAATCATACTCATCAACACAGCACTACTAATTCACCACATCAACACAGCACACCAGCACATAATCATGGTCACGGCATGAATAATGCCGGTTATCACTCTCATCGTTGTGATCTAGTTGATGCTCGTAGCGGTCGAACAGGCTACGTTTCTGGTGGTATTAATTACAATTACAACTCAACAGCTGGATCAAATACAAAAACCGGTAATGTTAGGGCGAGTAATAGCTCAAGGGAACCCAGGGTTGATAATTCTGGGGGTCACCAACATAATATAAGTCAAACTGGGGCCCACAACCATGGCGCGACCGGGTCTGGGGGCGCCCACGAACATGGTATCACTGCGGACCACCAGCACAACCATGGTGTGAACAATGTAAATAATGCAAGTCATGCCCATGATCTTCAATCGGGTTCCACGGCGCATAACCATCAGGGGTTCCAGGTGGGAGTGGGTGATGGTATGTCCCCGAGTGTGAACGCAGTTTCGAAGTTAATTTCATATTACGTTCTCGCGTATGTGATTAAAATATAAAAATATAGTGTATTTTTAATGGTATCAACTATCATAACAGTCATAGATGGCAATGTTGGTATCGGAACAAATGATCCAGCTAGTACCTTTGGGTTAGATGTACATGGTGATACACTTTTTGGTGAATTGATATGTGACGAATTTGGGGGTGATGATATCGGGAGTAACGCATTTGTTCCACGTGGTATGATAGCTATTTGGCATGGGTCATTTGCTAGTATACCTACAGGGTGGGCGTTATGCGATGGAACTAATGGAACTCCAAATTTAACAGAAAAATATATTTTAGGTTCAGGATCTACATATAACGTTGGTCAGGCGCGGAATGCGAATAATATGCCGTACGGCCCAGCCAATATACCAACACATACTCATGCCTCCACTGTCAGTCCAGCTGGGGGACACGCACATGGCACAGCATCTGGTTATGCCCATAGACATAAATTTGAAGGGAATGCTCCCCACACCCACCCGACCCAGGTTGATAATGGATTTCAACACCAGCACAATTCTTCATATGTAGGTAATCACCAACATGGCGCAGTGAATAATAGCGGGGCGCATGAACATCGACTAGCTATCACTGACACTAGATACGCCGGTAACCTTTACAATCAAGCAGGTGGATCGTGGCATGCCATGAATAACGGATCCGATGGTAATGTAAACGCAGTAAGACCTGTAAATACTGTAAATCACCAACACACAACGAATGGTCAATCACCTCACGGTCATACGCTATCCCAATCCGGTCATCAACACACAGCGAAAACTGCGGAGAACCATCAGCACCAAACTCAGGGTGCTGGAGGACATCAGCATGGAACTGTTGGGAGTGTAGGTCATCAACACAATTGCCAAGCCTCGACTTTAGGTAGTGGTACGACGAGCTTGAATAAAGCTATACAATATCCGAATCGTAGAGTGTTCTTCATAATGAAATTATAATTATGTATTATACAAGTATATGGGATATATTACTTTAGAAGACGAGATAACCCGAAGACTTCCCAGTATTCTTATTGACACAGAAAGTGAATTTTATCATCTATGCACATATGCTACTTTAACAATTACTAGTGGGCACCCAGAAAAACCATCTGAAGACGACTGGAATTACCTTGTTAGTGATATAATTGAGAAAGAACCAATGTATAAAACAATTAAAATACGCGAATATAGAGATATTGAGTTATATGTAACCGACTTTATGTTTATTAGTGATTATCCTCATAAGTCGGAAGAATCGAAGCAAGCATGGTTAGACTACCGCCAACAACTAAGAGATATGACAATTACTCACCCACCAGAAACGTTTAATTTAGATTTAACTACACTTGCTCCTATTGTAACGTGGCCAATTAAACCCCAGTGATAATAAATTCATTTTTGTACTCGATCCACTCCCAGTACACAAATAAATGTGGTTAAAAATAAACTCTCTATATAATATAAAATGTCTGGTGGTATCGCCCAACTCGTCGCCGTCGGTGCTCAGGATGTGCACCTAGTCGGTCAACCCGAAGTCAGTTTTTTCCGTTCTACTTACAAGCGCCATACAAACTTTTCTCAAACTGTCGAGCGTCAAGTCCTTCAGGGTAACGTATCTAATGAGGGTATGTCGACCGTTCGTTTAGAAAGAAAGGGTGACCTTCTTAATTACATTTACTTGAATCCAATTGATTCTGGTGCCACCCCTAAATCCAACACGAGCATTCTCAACTGGACCACTGTTATCGATAAGGTTGAACTCCTTATTGGTGGTCAGGTAATCGATGAACAGGATTCACTTTTCACTCAAACTATTGCTCCTAAAATACTCAGCACTACGTACGGGAAGTCTAAGTCAGCTGGTATATATCACGACGGTATGACTACCGGTAGTGGTTTCTACCCTCTCCGTTTCTTTTTCTGTGAGAACTGGCAATCTGCCTTACCCCTTATTAGTCTCCAATATCATGATGTGGAGCTCCGCATCACATGGGGCGCTCAAGCGGCTGCCAGTAAATGGGAAGTCTACGCTAACTACGTGTTTCTCGATACCGATGAAAGAGAAGTGTTTGCTTCTAAACCCCAAAACATGTTAATCACGCAGGTTCAAAAAGCTCCCAAATCTTCTGTGAAATCCCAAGAGCTTAATCTCAACCACCCCGTTAAGTATTTAGTAACTGGTCGTCGTGGTAGTAACTTACCTATCGCTCACGAAGAGAATAAGGTTAAATTGCAAATAAACGGTACAGACGTTGCTGATTTCAAATTTGTTCACCCCAACTTCACGACTGTGTCCACGTACTATCATTCTTCCTTCGCTGACAACACCAACAATCAACGTCTTTTCGTTTACCCCTTTTGCCTTGATACAGGTAAGCTTCAGCCAACAGGTAGTTTGAATTTCTCTCGTCTCGATTCCGCTCGTATCATATCCGATAAGAAAAATAACGACGATGACATTTATGCCGTCAACTATAACGTTCTCCGCATTGAAAATGGGATGGGTGGACTTTTATATTCTAACTAATTAATAACTATGCTTTGGAAGATTGTCTTCCTCCTCGCCATCGTTTTTGTATTGACATATGATCCTAAATCCAGGACACTTGAAAATATGATTGTTCGGAATACACCAACAATACAAAAATCATGTGAAAGCACTCATTATCAGGCGATCCAATTTGGGGAATCTCCATATGAGTGTCCAACATCAGGTAAAACTATGATGGAAGATATAGCTTAAAAAAAACAAGATAATTACTACTATATGATTGCCATGGAGCGTGAGAATATTCTAATGATTGCCACAATTGTTTGTATTGTGGGTGTTCTATTTCTATTCAAGGAAATGAATAAAGCTAAAAACGATGTCGAGAAGCTGAAAGAGTTTTCAGCGCACTTAATTCACCAGGTGACAACAACAACCCCTGAACCTACTCCAACTAAACGCGAAGAAATTGAAGAAGTTGAGACTGAAGAAAAGGAGGAGAAATAATCATGTCACTCTATTATAACTTGCGAATACGCGATGATAAAATACAAGGCGATCGCTATACCAGTAAGCTTTATTGATGGAAACCCTAAATTCTTAACGGTTAGGGATAAAAGATTCAAGGATTGGATTTTTGTAACAGGTGGATGTAGACGAAGAGAGATATATAACCCATTAAGATGTGCCCTTAGAGAATTGGAAGAAGAAACCCGTGGTACAGTCGTATTGAAAAATGGTGAGTATACCCATTTTAAATTTATGTCCAAAGAAAGTCCAACAATAGATCTAGAATATAATGTTTACGTTTTTTTTGTTGATTATTCGAAAAGTGAACAGAATGCCCTTATACATAAATTTAACGAAGAAAAGGAACGAACGATACTAAAAAAAATACAAAAAAAACCTTATAAAAAAACATTTGATGAAAATGATTTTATGAGTTTTGATACTTTACCTGAATTTAATACTAGAAAACGATGGAATTTGATAATTGAAAATGTAGTGAAGAATCCAGAATTCTACGCATGTGTGACTTCTCTCAATAGAAAAACATTTTCTATTAAATAGAATGAAGTCAAAGGCGTATATTTTAATGCAAATATCTGAACTTCTTGGAAAGAATCGGGGATTGTGTGAAGAAGAAATAAACGAATGGGTTGTAGAAAATACAAAAATGACAGTGTATGAATTATTAGTTATAAAAAAAGAATTATCAGAGACTAAACAATATACAGATGTTTCTTGTATGAAAAGGTTTAGAGAAGATGATACTGTATAAGGTATGTTCAAGAGTTGGTGTTCAACTCAAAATTTTAATAATAGAACCAATCTATCGCATGTGCTCTTGGACGGTGGGGTCCTTTCCGTGCCTTTCGATAAATTGAACGACTTTTATGAGAAGTATATAGAAGCTGTCAAATGTGGGGAGAAATTATTTGTCGTTGAACAGAAGACTCCAACATATAATTTCTTCGTTGACATAGATTATAAACATGAGAGAGCCCTTACACTTGATGAAATTAAAAGTATATGCAAAATTATTTGTGATAAGGTCAAACGACACGGGGGTAAAGATTGTTTAATTTCTGTAGCACCTCCGAAAAATAGTGGGGGTTTGATAAAAACCGGTGTACATTTAAACTGGTCAGGGTTTGTAGTGAATCAAACTTCAGCTCTCGCACTTCGTGAACATATTTTGATTGCTTTGACATATAGTAAATCAAATGTCGATTGGAATAATGTAATAGACTCTTCGGTTTATGGATGTAACGCGAGGAAAACACAGGGGAGTGGTCTTAGAATGCCATGGTCGTATAAGAAGGAAAAGCATGATGCATGTAAGGGCCTTGGGTGCCCCGAATGTGGTGGTAAAAAAATTGACCAAGTTGCTTATCTTCCATTGTTTATGTATACACATGGTCCACTGAGTGCTCTTATTAACATCGAACAAACACCAAATGTAAATTTTTTGAAGATGTCATCTATTAGAACTGATGCTACTGAATATATAACCATTACATCTCCCTCATTTAATCAAAAAGAAGGTTCATTCAGCAATGAACAGACAAAAGATGAATTATATGATGAATCGATTAGGAGTGACATTCAGGGTTTTATTAGAAAAAATGTAGAAGGTCAGAAAGATTCATTTATTACAAAGATATTCAAGCATACGGATTCTTATTTAATTTCGACAACCTCTAAATACTGTGAAAATATTAAACGTTCACATAACTCAAATCATATATGGTTTTATATAAGTGGAAAAGTCATAGCACAGAAATGTTTTTGTCGATGTGAAACATTACATGGTAGGCATGATGGTTTTTGTAAGGACTTTTATGGTCGTAAACATGAACTTCCACTTCCAATTGTATCTAAATTATATCCAAATCTAGAAGATATAAAAAAATGCCCAATAATTAAAAAAAGTGTTAAAAAAGTATCTATAGATTTTTCACTTGCTAAGAGTCAATTGGAGAATTATATTAATAAATTTATGTCAGATTCTAAAGATGTTAAGATTGTTGATTTATCAAAGAAGGGGAATATATACACAATCGTAACAACTTCAAATTATTGTGATACGATTAAAGGTATTCACGAAGATTCGCATATGTTATATCAGGTGAATAAAGGTGAAATATACCAAAAGTGTTTAAAATGTAAAAAAAATGCACCAAGAAAATACAGATTAACATCAACTATATCAAAAATCATATTTCCTAATTAGAAACACATTTTACTATAAAACAATACTTAAAACAAAGGTCTTTAATTATAGTAAAATGGGTACAACAAGATCTGGTAGAAATGTAAAAAAACCAATTTTATTTGTGCCAACTGAAAACATAGTCGAAGATGATTATTGTACAGACGACTATGACACGGAAATAGATTCCATCGCTGTAACAGATGACTCGTGTAGTGAGGAATCGGGGGATGAAGACGAAGATGAAGATGAAGAGTGTGATGAAAATGGAAACCTTATAGATTTTGTTGTAGATGACGATGAAGTTACAGATAGTGATGAGGAATGTGAATAAGAATGTACTTAAAAAAAATATAAGTTATATAAAAAATGGAGACTGATATAGGAAATCCAATTGAGTATACTCCATCTAATAATGACGTTGTTGAAGATAGTACTCATATTAACGATGAAAGTCTTCAAGAGCCTTATTATCAACCCCATCCATCTGAAATGATGTATCAACCACCACCTAATTTTGGTTCTCAAAACGAAAAAAATGATTTTTTTTCAAAGGTTGACAAGTCTACGTGGATTATCGCATTCGCTGTTTTCCTATTGGGATTTTTCATGGGGAAAACCATGCAACCAGTGATCCTCAGGTATAATTGAATACCCATTAAATGTACCTATATCCCCATATAGATGTTTACTCATTTTAGTATCACCCCTATCCGTGTCGAGTCTGGAAGGATATAATGGTATTATAAATGGGTCGTATGTATCTTCTATGAACCCATCTGTAGTAGATGGTTGTTCTATTTGTTTATTATCTTGCTCAGTTTTGTTTTTTAAGTTTATACGTGGCTCAAAAAACAAAATGAAAAATATACTCGTCAATATGATTGTAAATATAATTTTTAACATCTCGTTTTATATTTAACAAAGATTTTTTTTAATTATTTCGCCTCTTCCTCGGTAGATTCTTCGATTGTGTTATTCATTTCCGCTTCGCGTTTCTTGCGTCGTTCTTCAATCTCAATCGCGACAATCTCGTCAGCCTCTTTTACGAGGTCTTCCATCTGAGCATCGGGTTTTTCAATCTTAAGACGTTCAATTACTTCAGCTGGGTGTGAAATGGGATTCTCGTCGGGTTTTGTATAAAATTTCGAGTTTTCATCACCGGGCTTTAAGAAACTTTTGCTCTCCGACATGTCGCGTTTACGATCATTAAACATACGGGTTGCCTCAGCTTGATTATCTTTGTAACCGGACATAATCTCTTCCAATTTATCATTCGTGTAGTGAACGTCCTCAATTTTGAGTGGATCTGGGGGAATTAGAAGCCATTTGTACATGTCCACTACATAAATATCGAAGGTGGGATCCTCTCGCTGGAGACGTTTGGCGTGTGACGCGGCTTCATCGCGTGTGGCGAACGCACCCCTGATCTTGATACCGAATTTGTCATTTTTTTGTGGAGCTTCCGGTCCAACTACAGATAAACACGCGTAGAGTTGACCAGGGACAGTAGTGTAATCTTGTTCAAGAGACATTATATTTACGTAAGCATTGTAAACTTTAAGCCAACTTAAAAGTTAAAATGATTTATTTGTTATATGCATGAGTTCTGGGATAAACAACCTGTACCACGTGAAGGGGTTAAGATGGGTGAAATTGAATCAAATAAACAGGTTTCATCTACCCCTTTAAATCTAGGAGAAGGTTTCACTTGGTCGACATGCACCCTCGAAGAAGCACGAACATTTTTAGAATGTCATTATTTTGACGAAGGTGATACATTTAAGTTCAACTACACCCGTGATATTCTCGAGTGGTCTACAGAAGTTCCGGGGTGTGAAAATATAGTTATTCGCGCGAATGGTAACATTGTTGGATATATTTCCAGTGTTCCATTGAAACTTAAAATAGAAGATAAAGTCGTTAACGCGGTTCAAATTAATTTTTTATGTGTACATTTGCAATTCAGGTCCTCAAGATTTGCGCCTTTACTCATAGGTGAAATTAAAAGGCGTGCAAATATGAGGGGTATTTGGCAGGCTATTTACACTGCGACAACAAAAATCCCAACCCCCATTACAAAATCTGAATATTGGCACAGATTTCTAAATGTGAAACATCTCGTAAATACTGATTTTTTTAAAACAGATAGACTTCGCGAAAAATATTATGAAGTGAGAGGTCCTTGTAAATATATTTGGAGAAAAATGACAACGAAAGATATTCCAAAAGTTACAACTATATTAAAAGAATATCTAAAAGATTCAAAACTTTCTGTGGTTGTAGATTCCAATTATGTTAAGCAGTGGTTACTACCTATTCATACATATGTGAATGACGATAGTAATGATTTAATATCATTTTATGACGTTCCATATGACAGATGTGACAACAATGGAACTGTAAAGCAGGTGTATAAATTTTACATAGCTGGAGATGTTTACAACGATGCTTTTCTTATAGCAAAGAATCTGAAATATGACGTTTTTAATATTCTCGATGTAGGTATAAATACAGACAATCTCGAAAAACTTAAATGTATGAAAGGTACTGGTCATGTCTATTATTACTTATTCAATTGGCACCTAAGAGAATCTATAAACCGGGAAAAAATCGATATTATCTTACCTTAAAGTTTTGAAACGCCGTAAATATATGGAAGAAATTCGTAAGAATCACAATGAGGCCAAGAGAGAATTGATACAAACCGTTGCTAGTAAAGGGGTTCACATTCTCGACGTTGGTTGTGGTTTTGGTGGCGATCTTCAAAAATGGAATAAATGTGAGGTTAATATTAATATGTGTGATCCAGAACGAACTGCTTTAGATGAAGCACGTTCGAGAGCAAAAAATATGCATGTACGTGTGAATTTTTATGAAGGTGATATACGAAATTGCCCATGTAGAAAATTCGATATTATATGTTATAATTTTTCATTACATTATATATTTGCCACAAAGGAATTATTTTTAACATCGATCCATGAAATAAAAAAACGCATGAAATATGGTGGATATCTTATAGGGATCATTCCAGATTCCGAAAAGATTATATTTAAAACTCCTCTCGTAGATGACAGTGGTAACTTCTTCAAACTAAAAGACTATGGAAATGGTGGTTTCGGTGAAAAACTATTTGTAAATCTAATCGATACACCTTATTATGCAGACGGACCCAAGTCTGAACCAGTAGCATTTAAAGACCTTTTGATAACACACCTAGAAGAGTTGGGTTTTAGTTTACAGCTTTGGGAAGGATTATCAGGAAATCCCATCTCAGAATTGTATAGTAAATTTATCTTTGTATATAAAAAATGATAGTAGTGTTATTATTAATTTTGGTAAATATCTTTATATTAAAAATCACAAAACAACCCATGAAATTGGTAGAAGTTAAAGAAAAATATGAAATTCTCCGGGATCATTTACATGAGAATGAAATTGAAAAGTTTAATAGCCTAAGAAGATGTGTTCCGATTACAGCCATACAAAAAATGAACGGGGATTCAGTTGGTTATAACACGAACAAAGGTGAGAATATAACTATATGTTTAGATGGGGAAGTTAATGAAATTTTCCATGTGTTAATTCATGAATTAGCTCATAATACTGTAAAAGAATATGCACATTCAGATAGTTTCTGGGAAAATTACACTGACTTGAGAGATTTATGTATACATCTGGGTATATACGAAAAGATACCTGAACGTACTGAATTTTGTGGTAAACATGTCCAGGATAAATAATATTGTTGTAAATTAAATGAAAACGCCTGTCAGTATACTACTGATGGCCATCGCCTATTGGGTGGCTATTTATGGGGCGACTTTGGTGCCTCAACTTGTAAAGAACTATTACATTAACATCATTTGGATGACTGTAGTTATACCTAACCTCATGCGTTTTGCGATTGGAAACATCCCTCGACTCGCGGTCGACCGTGTATTCTTTCTCACGTCAACCCTCATTGCACTTATCTTGACATTTGCAAT